>Ga0307515_10007549_pt1 | contig 21481 bp, 16 predicted proteins | sample 17_EM_MG_FD_194513 | JGI IMG/M metagenome (GOLD analysis project Ga0307515, IMG submission 194513) | Populus trichocarpa ectomycorrhiza microbial communities from riparian zone in the Pacific Northwest, United States - 17_EM | ecosystem: Host-associated > Plants > Roots > Unclassified | place...
TGAGAAAATAAAACATTAATAAGTTATTTTCCAGCTCATTTTCCATGACATAACCAAACACTGGAAAGTGTTTTCCAACTTATTTTCCATTACACTACCAAACATTGGAAAATACTTTCCCGGAATTTACTTTCCCGGAATTCACTTTCCCCGGAATTCACTTTCCAAAAGGAAACTACTTTCCAGCAAACAAACAGGGCCTTTGTCACTTTCCGCAGGCAGATGGGTGTTCTCCTAAGTAGCTTTTGCAGCTGTGGTATAAAAAAAGTTATAAATTGTAGTTTTTTCATAACCATGGTTTTAAGAGAGTTTTTAATGGGATCCATGTAAAACTGTAGCTGATGAAGTCCCAAAAACCCAAATAGCCTAGGAATAGGGCTTATAAGTTAGATAATTGATTAATCAATTGGTCTTAATAATCTTATCCATTCTTCTTAGCCAAGGTAGGTGTTTGGTAGACCAAGGTGACTTGTGGCTAGTGCCCGTAAAAAGTCTCATTTGGTGAAGGTGAGAACTCTTTTTAAAGAGAGAAAATATAAGAATATTCTAGAGAGAAATACTCTGAAAAGATTGTGAACATTTGATTTGAAGGTTTCGTGGTGTATTTATAGCTTATGAGTTTTGTCTTTTTGTGAAAAGGAGGGTCTGAAGTGTAATTTTACCCTGATAACATTTAATGAGGTATAAATATCCCTTACATCTATATTAATGTTTGATAGAAATATGGTGAGTCTGTGAATGATTTTTATACACCTAAAAGGTATAGATAAATTAGGGTTCAAGTTATTAGATGTAGCTAAGCCCATAGAAACTGAGTTCTTCCCCTGAGCTAGACCTAAAAAAGGAGAGTCATCCCATTAGGCGTGTCCCAGGTAGGATGGTCATCCTCTTAGGCGTGCCAAGGGAGGATGGTCATTTCCTTGGGCGTGCGTTACCTTGAATTTTTTGAACTGTCAAGTCTAAGTGTTTTGAGTCTAACATGTTTTTCATATCTACATTACCTTGAACTTAGCTAATTGTCAAATCAAAGTACATTGAGTTTGACATGTTTGCTAGACCTATGTTATCTTGGATTTGGTTGACTACCAAGTTCAAGTGCAATGAACTTGGTTGACTGCCAAGTTCAAGTGCGTTGGATCTAGCATGTTCGTCAGACTCACATTACTTCATTCACTTGAACGTGCCAAGGGAGGATGATCGTTACCTTAGACTTGACTGACTGACAAGTTCAAGTGCCTTAGGTCTAGCATGTTCGCTAGACTTACATTATCTCATTTCCTTGGATGTGTTAAGGGAGTATGATCATTCATTGGACGTACTCAAGGGAGGATGATTGTTATCTTGAGGATTTGACTGACTGCAAAGTCCAAGTATCTTAAGTCAGGCATGTTCACCAAATCCACATTACCTCATTGAAGTGTGCTTGTTTTTTAAAAAATTTATACTCATAAATCTTTCTTGATTTGATGTTTTTTGGTAAAAATATATTGATAAAAATTTGGTTCATCATTAGTGTTTTGATTAACCAAATATTTTTAAAATCGTGTAAAATACAGATGCAACGACACTTTCCCACTCGGCCAATCAGACCCACCCTTAATCATTAACTCAAAGCATCCTAGCAGGGAGGAAGAATGCATCCATGCAAAATATGAATGTTTCATTTTTTTTCCATGATATAAACTTTTGAGGAGCTTTTTCGAGTTCACTACAATCAAAGATCTTATGAACACCTTTGTTGAACTTGAACCGCTTTATATATTTGCAATAAGTTAATCCGGAAATCATATAGCAATCCCAGTTATCACCGCCTACCTCATTGCCTTCCCAGTCTGATGCCTTTTGCTCCTCCGATTTCGTATGATTAAATTGCTGCATCTTTTGTGAGAAAGAATTCTGCCTGTCTTGTTTACTCAATTTTCTTATTGTACTTTTGAATAATGTTATGAATCATTTTAATGTTTAGGAAAATATGTCAATGGAACAACATTGGTTGTTGATGGGGGTGAATGGCTGAGCAAACCTCGTCATTTTCCTAAAGACGCAGTGAAGCAACTGTCCCGAGTGGTGGAGAAGAGGTCCAAACACGCACCGGCTGGAATTCCTCGGAGTAAGCTATAACTCCCATCAGATAACAAGGGAATTCAACTGGATTTCGTGCCAGAAGATTTATTCTTCTATCAGATCACAAATTAAGCGCAGTCGCTACTTCCTATAAATGAAATAATTCTGTTTTAAGAAATCAAAGCATCAATAATACAGAATTTCAGACTGGTTTAGAAAGTCTTGAGGGAATTACATTACTAGTCCAGACTGTCATATTATGGCCTGGAAGTCACTCAACTCCAATGGATACCATGGTGCCTTTTCTTAAACTACAAGAAAACAAGAAATACCAATTAAACACACATGGTGAAATCATCCAGTACTAACCAAGAATCATGATCTTAATCTACATCAGTTACAGTGAAACCTCAAACTACTGCAGGACACCATGAAAGAAACAAAACCCATTAACACAAATGTCCAAAACGCCATTTTTACCAGATCCCAAGAACCAAATACAATTACAAAGAACCCCAGAAAAAACCTCAAGACAAAGCGTTAAAAAGATGAAAAAAAAAAAAAAACCCTCCGCAGAGAGAATAAAGTGGAACCTTTTGAGGAACACCATGGGGAGAGACAATGATGTAAGATAGCTTAAATATGGTTTGTAGATCACTTATAAACATAACAAACTTAATTCCACAAAGACTTCTGCTTCTAAATAGCAGTGACATGCAGTTGAATACACGACCATTTCCCCCCACTCACCCTTGTATAGTCATTAAAAATATACAGGGTGAAGGAGAAAAGGCCTCCACTTCTAAGATGTTCAAAAGAAGTCCCACCTCACAACTAAAACAAGATCCAAAACTAAAAAGAATCCAAGAAAAAGAGGGCAAAAGAAAGAAAATGGCGTTATCAAGCTTCAAGATGAACTTGTTTAAATGTTTAAATAAGGGGCATCGATCAAAGCTTAGTTCTGTCCTTATAGTCATAAGGACATGATACTGACATCAACGAACGATGAAAATGGAATAGTGAACAAAACATTTACCAAGTCTTCGGACTTTGCCATGTCAAGGAATCAAATATTATCAGTTAATCATCAACAAGCCAATCACAGGACCGCCAACAAGTCAAGCTAGTGCAAAACTTGTAATGACTAAATCCAAAAAATGGAAATTCCAACCCTGAAAGTGACAAGCATAACCTGTTTCTTATTGCGACCATCAACTGAACACAAGCCATTAATTCAAACACGAAACTATAAGCCACAAAGTATCAACTATATATCATACTAAAGCAACACAACCAATAAATAAAATTAATCAGGAACTGTGGTAAGCAATGTCAACCAGTGGAATAAAGAACATCGTATCATCGTTGAATTGACAGTCTGATACACATTCTCAAAGAAAAGGAGACCAATTTAAACAAGTTTCCACACAACCATCTCAAAGATTACATACATAACAGCTTACTAATTATGCCAATTCTGTCTTCCTCTGTGTTTCCACCAGCTCAGGCATCCAAGTTCTCCATCTGAATGCTGCTTTTCAAAGGCACATACTCTCCAAGATACCCACCAAGATGCTCATGTAAGGCAGTCTTATCAATCCCTTGATGATGATAACTCTTGCAAACATAATAAAACACACTTTGCACCAACAATCCCACCAAATTCACAATCACCAAAGCCCCAACCAAGAAACCACCAACAACAATCCTTGTAAACACTCCATATTTATCTCCACCATGAACCACAACAGTTGCAAAAACCACAGAAACCGATCCACAAATAGACAAATACCCAAAAACAAGAACACCGGCCACTCGAATCTTCCCTTTCAACAACTCGTAACTCTTTTTCATAGCAACAAGACCATAAACTGGCTCCAAGACAGAAACCACACTAGCCAAATGCCAAAGTGCAGTTATATAAACATGAACAACCAAGAAAAGCACACCAATCACCATCAAGGAGAACAAAACCAAGAGAGTGTTCTGAATATCAATACCAACAATCAAAATCACCAAGAAGAGCAAGAAAACAGAATTATAAACCAACATCAACAAACAAACCCACAAGAAAGTGATAAACAAACGCTTAAAAACTTGAGGGATAGCAGACGTGGTAGAGGAAAAAGAAACAGGCTTTGAAGTGTAAAGAGAAGCAACAGTGAAAACAACAGCAGCAGTTGATAGAAGAGAGAAGGCAAACAAAAAGATTAAATAAAAGAATTGAAAAACCAAAAGAAGGGTCCATTGATGAGTGTTTTGGCTTGATGGGTGATCTTGAATTTGGTCCAATAGAGGATGGGTAAAAAGAGAATGCGCCAAGCTTGCAAAAGATAAAGGAAAGATTAAAGCAACGGTGATTAGCTGAAAAGTTTTTGGTGATTGTTTTGGGATTGAAGTAGATTCCTTTAAGATTTCTGGTATCGTCAAGAATTGTAGCTCTTCTGTTGCAAGATCCATGGCGGGCTTCTTCTCTGTTTCTTGAAAGAAAGATCAAAGCTTTTAGAGAGTGAGACAGACGGTGGAGGAGGTTGAAGAGATGTGTCGGTGATGATGGGTTCTGGAAATTTGCGAAGCGAACGAAGGAAGGAAGGTAGCTGAATTTTTTTTAATTTCTTTTATTGGATTTGGTGGATTTGGAATTTTTATTGTTCTTTTTGTTTGGTTTTGATTCATACACAGGGTAGATCTGGTGCAGTAAAAGAGATGTGATCATGTTTTGACATGTGAACTAGCATTTGCCTTCTTTTTTTCGTCCGAGTTTGATGACATTAAATTATTTTTTCCCAGTTTAAAAACTAATCGATTTGAGGCAATTAATTCAAAAAAATAATTTCAAAATGATTTTTTTTTTATAATTTTTTTTTTAGAAAGTTAACAGATTTTTAGATCAGTTTTTTTTTTTTAGATCAGTTTTACTTGAATTAGTTAGGTCCTGGATTAAATTTAAGTTTTTGATCGTGTCTGGACCATTCTAAACCTAGTCTAGATTAGTTTGAGTTTTATAATTATATTTTTTTATTAAATAATTTAAAAATATTAAAAAAATACTTTAGAAAACCCGAACTCCAAGGTAAAATAATATATAAGCGAGCATCATGGATACCAAGCGAGTTTCAACCATTTTTCACGTATGCTTAGTTCTCACATATTTAATGCGTATTATGAACTCCATGCCACATTAACTTAAGAAGATATATTATAATAATAATTATTTTTAAAAATATTTTTTTGTTTATAAATATATTAAAATAATATATATTTTTAAATTTATTCTTCTGACCTCTGTCGATCCCCTGACAGGCTGGCAGGTTGCCACCGGCAAGGCAAGTGTGGTATGGTTAAGGGTAAGAGTGAAATACTATTTTTAAAACAAACACTTTAATTAATTTTTTCTATTTCTAAAAACTTGTTGCAGCCGTCACTCTCAACTTTGCTTTAAAGATAACAAAATAATCATTAGTTATCAACACAACAACTATGGAAATTAGCCTAATGAGAAGAGGTTGAAATACAGTACATAGACAGTATCTTGCAGCTCTTGGATGTGTATAATTAGAAGTTTATACACGCAGTGTGGAATCTGCAGAATTGTAATAATAATGTCTCCAATGAGCTTGGATGTGTATCATTAATTAGCCCCCAAACCCAATCCATGCAAGCGCGTTAACCTTGATTTGGGCCTGAAGGAACTTTTGGGTGGGGAAATTGGTAGCAAGTGAAAAGAAATGTGGGATTACCAGAAGAGTGGATTCTCTCCGGCGAGGTCAGCAATGGTATCTTCTTGGCCAAGAAGTTTTAGGATTGGAGTAGCAAATATGCAAACGAGCAAGAGGAGTACGCGAGTGATCATCCATAAGATGATCCATGCATGTTCTTTGCAAGTAAATACCAACATGTCGACTTGACCAGCACCAAAAACTTGACCACAAATGTTCTCCAATGCACTCCCCATTCCCAACATGAAACCAAAAGAGAAGGTGCCAATGACAGAAAGGGAAATGGAAACGGAAGAGAGGTGAATGTTTCCAAAATGGCCGACAAATATATAGGGTTAACAAGTTTCTACCATGATGACAGATTATATTAAAGGCTATTGGACCTGCAATCTTCCACAACTTGACAGTCTCTTCGCAGAGCACAGACTTTATGGTTTTAATTTGAATCTCCTGGACCGCAAGTAGTTTCCTCCAGCCTCATCAGCTGATGATTTATTAATCAGAAATGTTGTCTCCATGGACAATTGGACATGGTCAGTCAGTAAAGGTTTCTGAGCCTCTAAGGTTCAGCAAATGTCTGTGCTGCAGTCCACAGTAAACCTTGTGATATGTTGCTAGCAAAGACCATACCAAAATCAACTAGACAAAAGGATTGCAATTTACAAACCGATAATGTCTCAAAATCCAAGGTATATAACTAAAAAATTATTTAGAGTTTGTGATAGTGGTTAATTAATATATTCAAGTGTTTATATTTTTTCTTCTTAATCTAAAGAACTTTAGGTTTATAATAGAAGCTTGAATACTTGCAAAATCAATCCCAATCGAGGAGACTTAAAAACCTTTTGATGATAAAGTCAGCATATTTATGAGAAATATATTAATTAATCTAAAGTAATAAATGATTTAAAAGAACCTTAAATTCAAGGAACAAAGATGTTTGTTCTTGAGTTTTATGTTGGTAAATACTTTGAAATCTATGTATCTTTATCTCAAAAGATGAAAAGTTATGAACTCCTTACCTGAATGGTTTATAGGATATTATACCCCCTGAACCTTGTTGTTTTTAGAAAAAAAAAAGACAAGAATGTCCTATACTTTCGGTGAAATTAATGAAACACAAATATCTCTTACATATCATTAATGAGATAATAATTATGGTAGGTCCCTCATGAGACCTTGTATACACCTATAAACATAGATAAATCATTATCATAACATGAACGACTATTCTAGATGAAGATGCATGATAATTTATCATGTCTTTAATACTTACATTGTAGAGGATCGTCCAAGATCAGACCTTTAGCCTTAAAACTTGGTAATGTCTAAGTTTTTTGGGTTGACATGTTCACTAGACCCACATTTCCTTAGACTTGATTGACTGACAAATCAAAGCTCTTTAGGTCTGACATGTTCGCCAGACCAAGTTTTTTGGGTCAATTTCTCATCAAACTTTTCCAACCCTTATGCAACAGTATAACCCCTGCCAAACTCAGCCTTTCCTCTTTTTATCTACTAGTGTTTGCCTAGCAACTAAGTGTTTTCCCTTATCTAGAGGTTTCCCCACACTTTCCCCTGTTACAAGATAAGCAGAATACACAAGTAAAAAGGATACAACGTATAAAAGCACACAAATTATTACAGGAACCAATCCAAACCTTTATTAATCTCAACAATAAAGGAAATAAAAATTGCATGCTATACACAAAACTAGTATATTATACACCCAAATTGGCATCTTTTACACAACTCCAGTTTATTTATAGACAAGCATATGAAAGATTACAAAGCATAAAACTACCATCACTACATTTTAAGAAGTAGAGGTGTACTTTCCTCCATGTTCTCATGAACTTAGTGAGTGATTTTAACTTATGACTCTATAATTTTAATGTTTTGAGAAGCAATCCCAGCCATGTTCTCATGCTCAGCAGCTATGCCTCCATGATTTGAACACCCATTTCTCTCATGAAGCCATGTTCTCATGAAATTAGTTGGTGATTTTAACCCACAATCTCATAATCTTAGTGTCTTAAAAAGCAATCTCAACCATTCTCTTTCTCTCTCAACATTTGGCATTGGGATTTTGGTCGAGGAACATGTGCATCAACCGTCATGACTTGAGTTAATTTTCGTAACATTGTGTTTTGTTTACTAGGTTTTAGCATAGATGTTAGATTTAGTTGAAGGACTGATCGAAAAAGGATCTTGATAAATGAATTATTAGGTAAATTTTTGTTAATTGTTTTTTATTAAAACGGCATTCTTTTAATTTTTCTTAAATCTTGATATTGATATGACGAAATTTTGATTTTGCCATTTTCTTTCTGCACGAATAAATAGAAAGAGGGTGATAATATGATTATGCTCGTTCTTTCAACCTATATGTAAAACCTTGTGTTTGGTTAAAAAAAAAAAGAGAAAATTCTGATAAATATTTCCCTTGCTAACAATTGCATATAACTAGGCTTTTGATTCCAATTAATCAAGTTTCACTAACAGTAAGGTCACACACTCAAAAGAAAGAAAAAAAAAATCAATATGGAAATTAAAAATAAAATATATATCATGATAAACTCCATGCTAATGTGCGTCTTAGCATCCTAACTTTTTCCTGCCCACTTCCTCTTTTCATGCAAATACAGAACCTATCTGCACAAAACATAATCCAATAAATTTAATCAAGTATATATGTCCAAGAAATTAAGAATAAATAGATTAGTGCATGCTTTGTGTTACCATATATAGTTGGAGGGATCAGGGATGGAGAGACTGAAATCTTGAAGGTTAGGCTGTGTAGGCTGGACACGGTAAGGCTGGAACTGTGGAGGGAGTGGAGCAAGCTGAAGTAGACTACTAATTGGCTGATCTTCATCAGAAAACTGAAACTGCTCGAGCATTCGTTGCTGTTCCATTGGCTTCACCATTGCTGCAGCTGCCTGTTGTTGCTCCAACATTGCAACATGATGCTGCAATATCCCAATGCCAAAAGAGAATGATATATCTGATATTGATAGTCAGTCAAGTGATTCAAGTATAAATTCATCGAAAACTAGAGTTGATGAATCAAAATTAAAGATTTTTCTTCCATGCTTAAAAATATATTATCGGATCAAACTATATAGATGAAAGACAATATTGTAAGTAAGCCTCCATGTAACCTAAGAGAAAAAAAATGATTTACTTACCAGATGGTACTGTATTTGTTGATTTTCCTCCTCCAACATTTTCTCCTAACACAAGAAATTTTTTTTGCAAGTGATACAAGAAAATAACAAAGTTTTCATTGGAAGATATAGATGATAAACGATTTACCTTTCTTCGCAGATTGTCCACCTGCTGTTGCAAAAGCTCAAGCTGCATTCCAAATACAAAGAGAGTTTTGATTTTGGAACTTTGAGACATCTTTCTAGGACTCGAATATTTACATGCAGAAAAAGCTTGATGGATTTGGGTGATCGACTTGCATAATAATGAATCAGAATCAATAAAATTCTATAACAATTTTGAGGTACCAGGCATGAATTATTGACTTGCATATTTTGTTTTTTTCCCATTTGTTTCACCTGGTTTTATTAGCTCATACTTTTGCATATTCTTGGCCTAGTATATGTTGCCATTGCTTAATATATAAAGCATTAAAAATGCCTTTAATTCTGTTTCCAATCAAGAGATCATCAAAATCTTCAACTGAGCATCATAATTATTATAATTATCAAACCCAACCCAAGACCTAGTTAACAAGTTTTATGACTCAATCTGGTTCTCTCTTCAAATCGTTGCAATGAAACCCATGCCAAGTTATAAACTTGACCCGTCAGCCCAAGTTAGGTTCTAGGTCGACAGATTATAAACTTGATTTATCAGCACGAGTTGAGTTTAATAATTATGCTTGGCATGTATTATATATTATCATTGAATGATTGGAAGAGTACGGTAAAACGAATTAATACCTTCTGAGCTCGAACCTTGTTAACCGAGCACTCTAGCTGCTTTTCAAGTTCGACCAAACCCTCATGGTGCAAGGAACTCAGGTTTTCGCCTTTGTAGCATCGAACACTCAACTGAAGATCATCCGTCTCTTTCCTGATTCTTTTCGATTCCTTCTGAATTTGTTCCTAAAATATTAAGATCAAAAACATCACAACCTTAGTCTGGTTAATAGAGACATATCGATAAGGTAAAGGGAAGGTTTGTACCCAGTCATTGCTTTCTAGAACACGCATTCCTTTCGAAATCTCATACCTTCTGATGATGTGTGGTATGCTGCATGTGTCAAATATAAAATGATGATACTTTTTATTAGCTCAGTAAAATATGATTTCATCAAACAGAACAAGACTATATTCATATGCGCGCAAAGGTAACAACTTTCTTAGAATTCCTTGCAAAAAAAGCTTCTTAAAAACGCAGACAAATTAGAATCAACAGATACACAAATAAGGAATCTACTCTACAATTACCATTTGGGGCTTGCTAAGCCCTAAATTATGTAGAAATTAATTACAAGACAGAATTAAACATAAGTCATATTACACTTGTGGCAAGGCAGAGATGATCCTCATGAAGCTGCTTTATATATAGTGATATGTATGGACCTATAGTAACTTGGAGGTAGAAGATTGAGAGTCAAGGATGGCCAAATGTTGGACCTTGCTGAGGCTAAAGGAGCTAACAAGAAAACTTATCAATTAAGACAAATTATATCAGCACTGGAAAGAGCACTTTAAGGGTTAAAAAAAGAAGCAAAAGGCGGTCAAAACATATGATGAAAACATGATAAAACAGCATGAAAGTCAACATTTTCATAAAAAATATTATTCATCTCATCGTAAAAGTTATATCATCAAAGAACTCATTTTTGCTCCAACAAATCATTAGCTGACCCCCTTAAATCCATTAATGATTTAGATAGATACAAATTAAATCATTTATTAATGGAACTTGTTAAATTTAATGGTATAGCATTATGGTCATTTTTGTTTTTTCTCTTCTTTACCTGGACGACTCATTGCAGAATTCATAAAGCTTCCCATTGCTCGAGAAGATGATGAGTCCTATTTCAGCATCACAGAGCACAGAGAGCTCATGGGTCTTCTTGAAAAGCCCTCCTCTGCGTTTGGAAAATGTGACTTGCCTGGCTGTGCGGTTCTCAATCCTAGTTATTGCTATCTTTCCTCTTCCCATTTTTCAAAGTGTCTTCTTCTCTTGTTAGGAGAATACTATGAAAAGGAAATCCTATCCTCTCTGGTATACCTCACTCAATTTCCTGGTAATGTCAAAAGGAAAAAAACACATAAAAATTTAGCACTACTAAAAACTGCTTGATGGCAAAGAAATAATGGGTTATGATTTAGGGAAAAAATGTTAACTAGGATGCATGCTATATGTGCAGTACTTAAAACTATTAAATGAAGAACTAATTGTAATGAGAAGTGGAAAAATTAGTTTCTAAAATCCCTAAAGACGACAGTGAGCGTTTTTGGTAGCAGATGGAAGAGATCAGAAAATCAGAGAGGTAGAGGAGGAGGAGGAAAACTTTTGTTTCTTTTTCTTACCTTTATTTTATCGTCTATGCTTCCTTAACTTCAAGTTCGATCAACTTTATATATAGGCCATGCTATAACCTTCCCCAGTCTTCCATTGCTTTCTCATGGACTGGCACAGAAAAACAAAATTATTACGGCATGTTGTGATTTGTGACTGTTAACTACTCCAGCGCTGTCATGCATGCGACCTTAGCTTTTGGAATTTGCCAAATTAGGGAAGGTCTAAGTTTTGAATGAACACAAGCATGCTTGCCATGTAAAGAAACCCTATTCCCTGTGGAAAAAATAAGGTGCATGTATCCCTGGCAAATGCCTGGCAAAAATCAGAGCACTCGTTTCCATCACTTAGAACCCGTTTGACTGCGCTGCAAATGCCATGGTTCAAAATCAAGACTTTTTATATATTTAAATCATAATTTAAATGTAATTAATGGCACAGAACTTTCTTGCACAATCCTCCCATGCTTGTTTTCTTGTGGGTGTGGTCAGTGAAGATTGTCCTAATTATTATTTTTGTTTGCTACAACTCGATAACCCCAACTCTCTAATTAGTAATTAATCTACTACTTTGCCATGAAAGGAGAAACCGCCCTAGAATTTTAGCCTCGCTTTTGACCTTTGAACATGGCTGGATTATCAAAATAAGAAAGAAAAAAGAAAACGCGTTAACATTTCTAGACACAACAAGAATATCATCCTCCCTATAAAACCAGATTCGTGCCCTATTATCTGAACGTGTTCATGAAGCTATGAAAGAACCTTCGTAAAAAATAATAATTTTTAATGATTGATAAGTTTTGAACTTGAGTTATACCTATAAAATAAGTTTTTTTTATGGATATAAAGATACTTTGATTTAAATCAATATTTAATCTTTTCTCAAGTGATAAGAATGTAAAAACTCAAGAATATGAAAAATAATATTTTTTATGTGTAGAAAAAATATGTGTTTAATGTCTTGTTGAATGTGTTTTATATAGTAGTGAAATATCAAGTATAATATAGTGTTGTTCAGATGACTAAACACTCGTTGTTTAATAGTATCCGGTACTCAAAACTAACATAATTTTTTATTTAATATTAGATTAAATTAAAATTTTACAAGCATGTTTTTGGTTTCTTATAAAATAGTTAGATAGTGTTAAAGAACCATCTTAACCCAAAATTTAAGTTATTAGGTGATGTTTCAATATATAATTTATATTATTTTTTAACAGATAGCGCATGCTTGTCGATATTATTTTCACATTCAAATCTAACTTGAAAGTCATCGTTTTATAATTTAATTTTTTTGTTATTTATTTTCAGATGCATTTCATTTCTAGTAGATGTTAATTTAATTTACTATTTAAACAACTCTGTGGTACATAACTTTTTATTGATGTTCAGAATCTATCAAATTAGAGTTTTCTTCGCTGTTTGGATATAATTTTATATTTCGTAATACTCTAATTTCTTTCTTTTCCTTACTCGTTACGCCAAATTCATGAGTTTGAGTTGTTTCTAATTAATTTTACCCTATACATTGAATAATCGTTCACACAAATATATGTATAGCTGGTATTTTTCAGCCTGAACGCACAATTATGTATTCACATATAATTTTACACCTTAATTGAGTTAAGGAGGCATAAAGGCCACCCTGCAAAGATGGAACCAGAGCCACAATAGGCCTAGCTAGGTCCTTAACTAATGGAAAACTATATATATTTTCTTACAATTAATTTGATTTATTTTCAAGGATAAGTAAATTACAAATGGAAGACTACTGTAAAGCCATCATTGACCGAATCAGAGCATCCAGAGAAAAGAAGATTATGAACACATTGTTTGTCTAAAATTAGAAGCAGTTTTACGTCCACTTCAACTTGTTCCAGTGCTCTCACATGGTCCTCGCAGACTGATTCCACAAGCACAGTGATTTGGGTTGGCATGCAGTCCTATGTGAAAAAGAAGATGTTCAAGTTCAAATATATGATTCTCGAGCTTCCGAAGGTACTCGATCCTATCCGAACCCTTAGCTACACAAGCCACGGCATGATCCCGAACCAAACCACCTGCAGATAATCGCTTTAACATGGTGCTGATGTTGACCCTTTGTTCCTCCGTCTTGAAATTACTAGTTATTTTTAAAATATTTTTTATTTTAAAATATATAAAAATAATATATATTTTTTAATTTTTAAAAAATTAATTTTGATATTAATATATTAAAATGATATAAAAATAAAAAAATTTAAGTATTTTTTTTAAAATCACAAAAAAAAAGAAGAAATAACTTCAAACAACCAATCCGCATGAACGATGCATCTATTTTCATGAAAATAACGTAATAAAATGACACGGCACCTATTTTCATTATAATTACAATACAGGACGATACACTTAACAACCGAATAAAAGAATTTAATAGTTTTTTTCCCCTATAATTAACAATGTGTATCAGTTTAAATGATTCAATTTAGATTAAAAAAATCAATTAAATTTTTTGAATTATAAAATCATTCAATTCAATTAATTTTATAAATATTTTGAATAATTCCATTAATTTTGAATTGATCTACCCATCTCTGTTTATAATTCATAAAACAAATTATGGACTGCAAAACATGTTGCTTGGCCCATAGGCTATATTAAAAACCCCAAAAACTTCCAGAATAATTGGGCCACATTTTAATTATGAGCCCAAACCCATTACGAAAACCCACTATAAAATAAAACCCAATTCGTTTTCTCTCCTTCTTCCTCTTTACTTTCGATCTGTCACTCCCCGAAACACAACCCAAGCACATCATATCTCCCTCCGCTTCAATTTCAGGTAACTCAATTTTATCTCCATCGTCAGATCTCTCTCTCGACATCAAATCGGGCATTGATCCATCGAATTTCAATTCAATATCTCATAACGCAAATCAGATCTGAGATTTTGAAACTTTAAACATTTAATTTTCTTTCGTTTTCTCGGTAACCAAACAGACCTGTCTGGTGATCTCGCCGTTCATTTAGATCTGAATTTCGCGATTCTTTAATCACGTAGATCTGTGGAATTTAAATTCTGATTAATTTAATTTTGTTTTGTAGGCGTTCATTTCTGTGTCAGTATATCAAGATGGTAAGATAGTCTCTCTCTCTCTCTCTCTCTGTAATATAATTTAACTATGAGGTTTTTTTTTAAAAAAATTTGGTTTTGATTTCGGTTTTAATTTGTAATGTAGGTTGTTCTCGCGGCTTCTATAGTGAGCAAGAATGGTAAAGGTGAGTTCCTTGTGCTATTTCTTTTTAGCAATTTTTTTTTATAATTTCGATTTATATAATTTCGAATGCAATTTGTTAACAATGTTTATTGTGTTTTATTTTAATCTGAATTATCTTTCATTTTTATATTGCATGTAAATCTGTAAACCTCGCGTCACATGATAATGCTTTTTATTAACAATTGTAAATTGTCTATGCAAATCTTCGGAATTACAATTCGACATACATCTTTCTGTTTAGATTTGAGTTTTCATGGGTCCTGTTTGGATCCATGATTGGGAGTCTTATCATGTGGGACCCACAAATGCTCAAATTTAAGCAGAATGCGGAAAAAATGTTAGTGTTGGAGGTTCTTCCATTTGTTGAGCTCGATAACCTTGGATTTGATTTGGTTTTATTATTATTAACTGTGTTGTTGTAGTGAGGCATTTTTTGTTTTGTTGCTTTGCTTGATGCCTTTTGAGTTTCCTTGCAGTGCTTGTTTCGAGACAGTTTGTGGACATGTCTCGGATTAGAATTGAGGGCCTTCTTGCTGCTTTTCCCAAGTTGATTGGGATTGGAAAGCAACATACTTATGTTGAGACTGAGAATGTGCGTTATGTTTACCAGCCAATAGAGGCTTTGTACTTACTGCTTGTGACAAATAAACAGAGCAACATTCTTGATGATTTGGAGACTCTGAGGCTTCTCTCAAAATTGGTATTTATTTCTTATATTTGTCTCTGTTTTTTTTTTTGGCAGTTTCATATTCTTATATTGGGACTTTAAATTGTTCTATACTCTATAATGGGTTCTCAGGAATCTGGTTGGCTTCTGGCTATCCCCCTTCATTTTGTGCACCTATGGTCATCTCTGACATGTTTCTCTATCTTGTGATGTTTGTGCTATTCTTACTTGATTTGAAAAACTTTGAATCATGAGTTACTTTCTATAAGATTCATTTCATTAAAGTACATTTAGAGGCTTTAAGTTGATTCCTTAAGTGTGCTTCTAGGTACCTGAATATGCCATGTCTCTTGATGAAGAGGGTATTTGTCAGACAGCTTTTGAGCTGATCTTTGCGTTTGATGAGGTTATCTCTCTTGGGCACAAGGAAAATGTTACTGTTGCCCAGGTTAAGCAGTACTGTGAGATGGAAAGTCATGAAGAGAAATTGCACAAGCTGCTATTGCAGAATAAGATTGATGAGACCAAGCGTCGTATGAAGGAAGAAGCTAGTAAGATTGACCAAATGAAGGTATATGTGTATAGCTACACAAAGAATATCTGAAGAATATTTATGTGCTGCATAAAGCACTATCAACATCTCTCAATTTATTTATTTATTTAATTTTTGCAGATTGAAAAGAACAGAGGTAATAAAGGAGGATTTATGTCTTCAATGGGCTCTGGACGAATTGAGAGCAGCTTTAGTGATATGAGCATTTCCAGTGGCTTAGGAGGTGGTTTTGGAAGTGGCTCTGGGTTTGGATTAACCAATGATATTGACTCATTTGCCAGCAAGTCTAAAGGTTTATTTCTGTTTTTTTAGGCCACCTATATCCGTTGTAGCTTCTGATTTTTTGATAACTAGCAGATTAAGTTTATGTCTGTTAGATACCTAATTTTTATAACTATGATTTGTAGTATTTTTCAAGTTTTTAGAAATTTTGGTTTACCCTTGAACTTCTTGACCAGGTTTGAAACTCCTTAACCATGAGGTTATATATCTTCATCTATTTAATTCCATTAGCTGCAACCTAATTTTGAGCATATTATTGTACATGTCTCTGAAAAATATGGTTCATGTATCGGGGAGTGTGCTTTTAATTTAATATATCTATCTGGCATCACTAGGTCGTCAACCTTCATCTGCCACTGCTCCTCCTAAAGGCCTTGGCATGAAACTCGGAAAAAACCAAAGGGCGAACCAGTTTTTGGAATCCTTGAAAGCAGAAGGTGAAATGATTGTTGAAGATGCACAGCCATCAAAGTTAAGTTCTCATATAGCAGCAGCTCACCAACCAACTGATCCTGTTACTTTGACTGCTGAGGAGAAACTCAATGTCACTCTAAAACGGGATGGTGGAATGAGTAACTTTGATGTTCAAGGGCAATTATCACTTCAAATTCTTAACCCAGAAGATGGGCTCATCCAAGTTCAGGTTCATCATCTCTTTCTCTCTGGCACTCTCTGTCTGTGTGTGTGCATGGCTGCATGCACATGTGGGCATGCATGATTTAGGTAACAATAAATAATAATAAAAAAACTGTACTTGAATGTGAAAAGAATGTCTTACGTTTCATCAAGTGAGAGATAACTTGGCATCCATGACTTCACGGTGAAATTTCATGACCATCATCTCATATCTGTGAGCAAAAGGGTTTCTACCATCTTCTTCCATTTGCTACCGTTTCGTAGCAAAATGCTCATCTTTCCACATCAGCCACATCATGTACATAAAGATGTGAAATGCTTGCGCTTAATCTAATGAAGTTGTTCCTTGATTTTTTCAATATTATCTGTGGCTATGTGGGGCATTGCTGAAGGGTTGGACCTTTTATAATAAATCACACTGTCCCATCTCATGGATAAACTTCTTATGAATAGATTGTTTCTATGTCTAATAATAGATGCTTGACATTTACAGATTACTAGAATTTGATACCCTTTGATGACACTATCAAAATATTGAGTAGGATGTGTATATGTGGCTTTGGTTTTGAAGTTATTGCAGTAGCTTTTATGCTTGGTATTATCTACATTATGATGCCTGGTTTATTTTGCAGATTGAAGCTGGGGGGAATCCAGGCGTCATTTTCAAGACACATCCTAACATGAACAAAGAATTATTTGCTAATGAAAACATTTTGGGGTTGAGGGATCCCTCCAGACCTTTCCCCACTGGTCAAACTGGGGATGCAGGTGTTGGTCTTTTGAAGTGGAGAATGCAAAGTGCTGATGAGTCAATGGTGCCCTTGACAAGTGGGTACAAATCTGAAGCAGCAGCTTATCTGAGCACTGTACACTTTCTGTTGTATGTTCTAATGTTATGTTTAATTTATGCATATTGCAGTCAATTGCTGGCCATCTGTTTCTGGAAATGAAACATTTGTCAGCATCGAGTATGAAGCTTCATCAATGTTTGATCTACGAAATGTTGTGATCTCAGTTCCTCTCCCAGCTCTTCGAGAGCCACCAAGTGTTAGGCAGATTGATGGAGAATGGAGGTAAGAATTTGCTCTATTCTGTTCTTTCAATGATGTATCAGGTTGAAGTTAGTTTGGTGTGGATCTATATGTTGGGGCGAGTAGAAATCGTATCTGATACTGATGTTTTTTCTTTCTTTTTTGAACATTTGGCTTTAACTAAAGTGAGATTCATCTAATGAATGTATAAAGTTAGAATCTGATTTGGATGTCTGTTGAATGTGAGGTGCTCGGACTTTTTACCTTAAAATTATTTTTCAAAGCAAATTAAATTAAAAGGATTGCCATTCAGGCACGTGGAGAGTAATCGTGAGAAGCCCTTAGATGGAAGCATATATTCTCACCTAGTTATAAGTACTATGTGCTAGGATTTCAGCAGATTCCTAGGAATCCTTAAAAATCATGTGATTTTCTGGAAGATTCTTTTGATGTTATTGATTTATGCCAAGCGATATTATATATTTGATAACCATTGTATGCCATCCTTTGTCTCCTGTTTTTCATGATTTACACGGTCCAGTCGAAGCAGTCATTCAATATTTTTCATTATTCTTAAACCTGTAGGTACGACTCCAGAAATTCCATCCTAGAATGGTCCATTCTTCTCATTGATAACTCTAACCGCAGGTAAGAAAATGTTAGGAGTGTTTTTATCACTTTCAGACCCTATGTTTGATATATGAAAAATACTCCTGGTTTTAGGGTTTCTTATAATGTGCCATTTAATATTTTTGGACAGTGGATCTATGGAGTTTGTTGTGCCACCAGCAGATTCGTCATCATTCTTCCCCATTTCTGTCCGGTTTTCAGCCACCAGCACATACAGTGAGCTAAAGGTTTGGTTTTGTCTAAAATCTTGGTGATTTTGTTTGCACCACCCTTAATAAAGGAATTTCAACCTGTATGTAAAATGTTCGCTTTTCCAATTTGTGAATTATCTTCCTCTGCTGGCCTTTTTAATGATTGTAGCTGTTCCACACCTGTATGACTATTTCCCATCTAAAACTTACACTTGATTAATAAAATTCGCATGTAATATAAATTAAAGCCATCTAGTCAATGCTAGCTCATAAAGACAAATTGTGCGATCATCATTGCATGAAATTGTTGAGTTACAGTCACTGCCAGTTGTTGCAGTTCCGTATTCTTGTTCCCCACCACCGTGTAGTTGGTAATATCAATGATTCAAGCTAATTAAAAGCTTGTTCTTTTAGTCTACCTCCGATTATCTTTACATCGCCCATCATTTTCCTTTTCTTTTGGCAGGTTGTTAATATCCTTCCCCTGAAGGGTGGAGCTCCTCCCAAGTTTTCCCAGAGGACTCAATTGATCACAGAGAATTACCAAGTAGCCTGAATGATAGAGCTACTTCACTGAAGCATGAGTTATATCCGGCATGTTTAGTGTTTGTTTTTTGGGGTAAAATTTGACGCAATTTTGAGATTGTTGATCTTGGAATCTAATGCACTTATGCTCTCCATTTATTTTCTTACTGTAAATAATCTTTACGGCAACTACATCCTCACTTCTATTCTTTGTATGCCGGTTTATTTTGGATGCAAAATTTTTCGCAGCTTTGACAATGATTTTTTTTGCATTTTAGTTGTAGGTGGTTTAACTTTGAAGTCTTTTGAAGTTATAGTTGGAGAAACACTGTTATGGTAAAAAGAAAATCTGTGAAACACTTGTTGAAATTCTAGGTTATTGTCTGCAATGCACTTCTGTTCACCAGATTATTTCAATTTATCTCTGTGAAGGTGGCCACCGGATAGATTCTACATAGGTTCAGCATAGAAACATGCTGACTTGGTCGTGTTTGCTTTCAGAAATGATTTGGTGAAAATATGTCACGGGATTGGTAGAAAAAAGGAGAGATTTCTTAATCGCCCGCTTCTGTCAAATTTCTGAATCTTGGTGTTTGGTGCATTGCAACATTGGAGGCCTTCGATCAATATTCTCGGGATTGGCTAGCATATCTCAAGAAATAATCACTATCAAGTCGCTAGTATTCTCGGGATTCTCAAGACAAACAGTTTTTAATTTGCTATAAGTAATAATATTTATTCTTAGCATTCTCGGTAATAACATTTATTCTTATCCATCATCAACTATAAATAATAATATTTTCAAGGAGGAAGAATAAAATAAAAACTAAACCTATGGTTCTAGGGTGTATAAGAAATTGAGATAAAAAATGATATTTGAATAGAAAAGAACTTGTACTCGAAGTTATAAACATAAACAATTTAATATAAAAATATTTATGATTTTAAAACCTTATGATTTTTTTAAATCAAATAATTATTTAACGAAACCGAGGAAACCTTTTGAGAAAAAAATAAAAACAAAAACAAAATTGAAACTGATAAAGAAAACTAAACTTCTCTTCAAAGTTTCAAACTCTTGATTATTTTCCAGAATGTCTTCGATGGAATAAAATAACTAGTTTTCTAAATAAACTTCTTATATATCACATCACATTTATCAAGTATACTTTTATTAAATAATAGAAAGCTACCCCTCAAAATAGATCAATAGGATTATTTTAAAATTGATATTTATTTAACCAGGGTACACTCCCTGCGCCGATGACACAGCTCCATAGAGGTCTTTTTCTGTAAAGAAATGTTCAATTCCGTTCTTGGAAGGACTTTCGTCTGTAAACTTAAGAGCATCATCAGCAGTGGTAACTGCGTTGCTCAAATCGTTACAAGCTGACCAGATGGCAATCCTCAGGCTGGCAAATTCCTTCTCTACCACATCTAGTTGGCTCTTAAGACGTCGCATTTCCTCGTCCTTCATAGCTAGCTCGTGCTCAAGACGTCGTATGTCCTCGTCCTTTGATCGTATCTGGTACTCAAAGCCATTTACTTCTCTTTCACCTACAGGTTTTTGATCCTTGAGGGAGTTTCTTTCTGCTGAAACTTCATTATTGTGATCTTCAACAACCTGGAATGAGCTATCCGTATAATTATTTGTGACCATCTATTTAGTAACAAAGTGGAAAATATGTATAATTTCGAGAGGGATATTTTACTGCACCTATGTATAATTTTGTAGCATTAATTCTGGTCTCATACATGTTAAATTAATAAGAAAAAAAAAGACAGAGATTATTACCAACAGAGCATTATGTCACTGGGAAGAATCATTCAGGACTCAAATATTAGTGTTATATGCGTACAGTACATCTTGCAAGCTAGCGATCAAAAATGCTAAGAAGAAGGTTGATAGTTACCTTTATTTTTCGTAGCTTCTTTTTTATCCATCGAATCATCTTCTTCTTCTTCAATAATCTTTAACTGCAAGGATTAAACCTACCCTATGGACTTCAATCCTCAAAGATTCTAAACGAAACCTACAAGTTTGTGCTTCACAAATATTAGCAATGCTCCTCTTATACATGCCTGTGATGACCAAGTCAAATGCCATCAAAGTCAACTGTTTACCAACATACACAATTCTAATTAAAAAATCTTCTTTTTCATTTCAATTTGAAGAAGTGTCACAACTCAAGATTTCAATTTATTTCGTGAAGTTAAAGGAATAATTTCATATCACTCAAGTAAAAGACTTTTGATTATATTGTTTTTAATTGTTATAATTTAATTAGATGGAATGAAGTTGTGAGATTACAACTTGTAATTATTTAATTATTGATTTCTTTCAATAAAGATTTTCGATCCATAATTCGCTTACATT
>Ga0307515_10007550_pt1 | contig 21480 bp, 3 predicted proteins | sample 17_EM_MG_FD_194513 | JGI IMG/M metagenome (GOLD analysis project Ga0307515, IMG submission 194513) | Populus trichocarpa ectomycorrhiza microbial communities from riparian zone in the Pacific Northwest, United States - 17_EM | ecosystem: Host-associated > Plants > Roots > Unclassified | place...
AGGATTTATAAGGTTTAATAAACTAATAAGTTAGTTTAGTTCTTAAATCCTAAAGATTATAACTATATAAGACTTATACTACCTAAGGCAATCTACTATAAAATGCCGCTAGACTTAATATTCTACGTATTTATTAGAACTTCTTAATTTACCTTACTATTAATAAGCATTAAATAACGGCAATTTACCTACTAGCGTTACTATAGGAGCACTTAACTTTAATATCCACTTCGCCTAACTCTTTACCTCTAACTACCTTAACAAACTTTTACACGGCACCTCTACGCAACATTAATTAGTTAATTAATTAGTTTAACCGCTAATTACTACTTTAAGCTATAACTTACACCCCAGAACTGCGGTAATCTGCCCAGTTAATTAATTCTTATAATTAGTTTATCTTACCTATCTACTTTAGACTTGCACCTTTACTAAACACTAACTAGATTCTTCCGCTCTTATATAATAACGCTCTACTTCTCTTTTATCCCATCTTAGTATCTTTATATATTACTATAAAGGACTTAGATATTATAAATAGATAGGAAATTAATACTTATCGCCTTAAGGAAATTAAGAAGACAATCTTAAATAGTATAGTAGAGACCAGGCTTAATAAAGTCGCGTTTTATACTGCTAAAGATAAAATACTATATAACAACTTTATCTAGAAGGTTCTTAGCAACTTACCTAAAAAAGAAGGTATTTTAGAGAGCTAGTCTAAAGATACCATTATTACTTTAATAATATCTTAGAGAACTAATGCTATAAAATAGTAAAATAAGTTAGAACCTAGAAGTTAGACTTAAACTAAATTCAAACCCATAATAACGCTAGTGCCTACATTTACTCCTAAGCAAATCTCGGAATCACTAGGCCCTACATTATTAGGTAAGCCGCTTTTACTTAAAATATAACCTTCTAATTTTAAAGAATAAACTTAACTACCTAAAACACTATAGAGCTTTATACAATCTATAACATTATAAAAGCCAACACAGAAACTCTAACAATTAAAGAAATTAGTTTTTTACTATTTTAAGAGGTTATAGTATTAGTAGGGTTTAACTCGGACAAGGATCAAATTATATAGATTAACATTAAATCTTATAAGGAGGCTTGTATTACCCAGTAAGGGGCATTATAAGCCGCATTTTAGCAATGCATACTATACCATAGAAGTAAAGTAGAATTTATACTTAAGAGTACCAATTATAAGTTCTTTTAACAATATCTAGCTATTTATATACTAACAATTACAGCTAAGCATTTAATTATAGAAATACTGCACTAAACACCGCGCAAGCAGAGCATAAACCCTCCTAGTATTACCAATACCCCAATTCGCCAGTCTTTGCGCGGTAAGCCTACACACAAAAAACGGTAGAAGACTGCGTCTAAGCAGACCTATAAGCACTTAGAGTACTTAGATAATAAGTTTATTAATAAAGACACTAAAAGTAAAAGCGATGCTTTATTAACCTTATTAGCGTATAGCAGCATTCTAAGTTTATTAGGTTGGAAGAAATATAGTTATAAAAGGGAGTAACCTACTAAAGTATTTAAAGGTAAATTACGGCAAGCTACTAAGGACGGCCGTAGCAGTCTAGCTATTTAGCCTATAGGGGGTCCTAATAGTATAGAGGAGAACAAAGACAATTATAATGCTCTTTAAAGCGCAACCGCTCCAGATCCCAAACTAGCTTAACTATAGGTTATAACTACAAATAATCTAGCTAGTAACACTATATAGGTTTCTATAGAAGACAACAACCTAAAAAAAGAGGCCCTTAAAAATATAATAAACGAAGCCAATAGGGAGGTAGAGGCTGCTAATTATATTAAGCAAAGGTATAGGCATATAAGCATATAGAGTACATCTTAAATTAGACTAACGTTAGCTTTTTTTAGATTTAAAAAAGCCGCTATAATAAAAGTAGGCGGTAAGGTTAAGAGAATAGAGTAGTAGATATATAAACGCTTAGCTAAGCTATAGGGGGTTTCTAAAGAGGCCCTCCTAGGAAATAATATGGTCCCTATTCCCCGCAAATAGGGTCTAAATCTAGAGTTTAGAGCGTTTCTATACTAGCTATATAGTACATTTAAGATATTTTACCAGGAACGTATAAAGCTAAATAGTAGGGTTTTTATAGACAGTATAGGGACCGGCAAAATAGTAACCGTATACTTAACTATTATCCTTAACTACTACTATACTATAAACCTAGATAAAGTAGCTACTAATTAAACAGCTAGAAATGCTACTTAATATCTACTAAAGGGCCACTAGGCTAATAATATTAAGTATTTTAGCTAGAATAGAGTGCCTCTACTATACTTATGCGTAAATTATAACGCTATATCTATAATGCGCAAATAGTATAATGCTAGCCTAGTTATCGTAGTTCTACATATTATTACTACCTAGAGAGATAATTATATCTTATTATTTAAAGACTTACTACTTATAACGCAAGCGTAGGCACTACTAAGAGTTACAATATACCATTTAACGGCGGATGTTTCTTTAGGTATAGAGCAGCTAACTTTAAATAAGTAGCTAGAAATAGGAACGTTAGGAAACTAGACTGCCTATAATACTTTAAATACTTATTAGACTCTTATAGATAAAGCAAAGACCTCTTACCTATAGTTCTCCAATAGTGTCCTACTACTTAAAAAGGGCAATCCTTTAGTTAGTACCCCGGCTGCCTTAGCAATAAGATTTATTATAATTACAATATCCAAATGCCTAAAACAGCGTATTATTAATAACTTTATAATTACTAAAAGAGTCTACTACTTCTTATCTAACGGTAAGCGAGAGGACAAAGATTAGCAGTTAGTTAAGACTATATTTTTTAGTAAAGTTTTATAGGATAAGTTTTATAATAAGAAGAATAAAGAGACTACAGTTAACTAATTTCTTTATTTCTATAAAAGTACTATACTGAAACGCCTTAGATTCTTTATCTAGGCTATATTAGGGACTCCGATAAAGAATAATATTGTAAATATATATTAGTTTATTATAAGTAGCCTTTTAGATCTAGATTGGGCAAGCACCTAAGATAATAGCATTCTTAAAAAATGCATGTCCGTTAAAGTTAAATAAAATAGTAAAGTTATAAAGCCATTTTTTAAAACAAGGAAAGAGCAACCCTAAAGGGGTTTTATAGTCTACAGTATATAAAGAATCGGTTTAGGTTAGTGGAGAAATACTTATAAACTTTAAAATTCACCATACCTTAAATACTATTGGTTTTAACAGAAAAAAATTAAAAGTTATTTTAGGCAAGCTCTAAATTCACCACCTAAACTATAAATATAGAACTATAGAAATTAAATTACTATAGGGCATAGAAAGTGCAATAGCGTTAAAAATAGAAGAGGTATTTTAGCAGAAAATAGTTAAATAAAAAGAAGATAGTTTTTTTAAGGGGAACCAACTAGTACAAATGGCCAGTACCTCCTTAAGCACCTACTTTACGTGCTATGTTGCAGCAATAACGCCTAGGTTACTTTTATAGAAGGATAGATATAATAAGGATCTGCTAGATAATAATAAAATTAACGTATAAGCGAAATTTTATATAAAATTAATTAAATCTCCTATTAAAAGCATCTTAGATAAGAATAAGGAGGAAATTCTTTATGGTAATGTAAAGTTTAAGGCGCTTTTAGCTATCTATAAAGAAGTTATATAATTAAAAAACGTCGGGGGGTAAGGTTGTTATTAGCACTAATTTCCTAACTATTAGGGCGGTATATATAGCAGTAAGTAATAAAACACTCTATCTTTTTACCTCTTAATAGCAGCTTGCTTAACCAAAACTCTAAGTTAATACTTATTTTAGGCCTTAGTTGCTAAATATAGCGAGAACGCTGTTATATATCTCCTTAAAGGAACATTACTAAAGTAAAAGAACCATATTATCTATAACTCGTAAAAGCAGCTAAGCAAACTATAAATTCTTTTATTATCTCTAAAGGCTATTATAGAGGGTATTACCCTTAATAAGGTATACTTTATTATACTTATAGAGCTTAATCTGTCCTTTAGCAAATAGAAATAGTTTATATATCGCATCTACCGAATTAGCCAAGAAAACCCTCTTATAATAGTATATATTTTATACAATACGGCTTCCTATATTAAGGTTAGAATTCTAAATAAATATAAGTTTAAAAAGACCGCTATAGACGAGATACTAGATATAGACATAAATAAGCTAAGGAGTTTAAAGGAGCAGCTAGTGGAAGTACTCTAGCGGAGTATTTTTAATATTTTAGCGCAGAATTAAGCAATACGTTAGGCAATTTGCCGCAAAGTCTTATCTAGTAAAAGAAGTATACTAGGCTATTATTTTAAGAATTGGGCAATATAGTAGGCAATATACCGCAGTCTTATAGCTAATAGAAGGCATATACTAGGGGTTTTTTTTAATAGAGTAAGCAATATTTCTTAGCAATATACCGCTTTCTCACAGTTAATAAAAGGCATATTAGGTTATTTTTTGTAGAATAGGGCGATATATCGGCAATATACCGCAATTCTTATATTAATAAGAAAAGTTTACTATCTTACTATTTAAGGAACTAGGCAATAAGCGACCGGATATATTATAGTGCTTTAGTAATAAGCGATAACTACTAGCTTACTATTTAAGGACCTAAGTAATACACTAGGTAATATGCCGTAGTACTCTGTTAATATAATAAGTCTACTAGCTTATAATATAGGAACTAGGTAATATGCAAGCTAATATATTAGAATACTCTACTAATAGACGACGCCTACTAGCTTATAATTTAAAGAATTGGGCAATATACCTAGCAATATACGGCAACTTCGTGCTTAGTAGTAAAAATCTACTAACTTACCGCTTAAAGAACTAGGTAATATACTAGGTAATATACAGTAGTTTCGCGCTTAGTAATAGAAGTTTGCTAGCTTACGGCTTAAGGAACTAGGCGATATGCCAGGCAATATACAGCGGTTTTGTGCCCAATAACTAGAGTATACTAACTTACCGCTTAAGGAACTGGGCAATATACTAGGCAATATACAGTAATTTCATGCTTAATAATAGAAGTCTACTAACTCGCCGCTTAAAGAACTAGGAGTGTGCCTATTAATATACGGCAATTTTATATTTAATAAGAGAGGTCTACCGGCCTACCCCTATAGTTACACTTCCTATACATTAGGAAATTTTTTTTAGCCACGTTATTGCGGCCGAAAATTAGGGGTATATATTTGTAGCAAATTGCCAAAATTGCGACTTACGCAGGTTTTACAGACCCCGATTTTCGCTTACAACAACGTGGCCAAAAAAAATCCTAATATTAAACCCCTAGGTAGAGCTAGTAGCAGCTAATACTAAGATTAAACGACTACGACAGCTACTTAAAGCTAAAGATACCCCTGCTTCCGTATCTAGTAACGAATTATTAAACAACTAAAGACTTACTATAGTCCTTAAGGCCCTATCCCAGCGCCTTAGCGGACCTACTAAGCCCTATATAGCACTATCGCGGTCTATAAAGGTCGTGGACCCCTATTACTTATAGACGGAATAAACCCTATATTTAATAACTAGAAGCTCTAACTACAGGATAAGCTCAAAGTTAATACTAACTACTTTCCTACCCCTCGGGCCCGAATAACCTATATCTTTAGCTGTACTAGTAGAGATACCTAGATATACCTACGCCCGCAATATACTAAGGACTTAGTAAACCCTTTTATCTTTAAAGAAGAAATAATTAACTACTTATCTTCTATTTATAAGGACCCCTTTAAGGTATAAAACGTCCGCCTTAATTATAAAGGCCTAAATATAAAAATAACGGAGACCTTTTCGGCCTTTTAAACCCGCTTTTTATACCTAGCTAGCTAGGCCCAAATTCCCTAAGAAGATCTAATACTAGACCTATTTAATAAGCTTACCCTAGACCTATAGAGGGCCGTACTACTAGTTTTTACTACCGTATAGACGCTAAAGGAACTTACGGATTAGTGCTTAGCTATTAACTAAGGCCTTTATTAAATTAAGGTACGCGCCAAATGGTATAAAGCTAGAAACCCTCTAAATTAGACTATAAGCAATGTAAAAACGGCCTATAGTACCCCGGCACAATCGGTAACTCCTATAGTACTAGCTATATAGCCTATCGCTAATATAGCAGCTAGCCGTATAGCTAGTCCAGCTATAGGTCTAGTAAATGCTCGACCTATATATAGTAGCCCTCGTATATAGGCCCTTAGCAATTATAGCGCCTACTTCTCTTGCGGCTAGAAATGCTATATTATAAAAGACTGCCTAATAAATATAAAAAGGGATAAAGTTCTATTAATCTAGGAGAATAGTATAAAGTTAGAAAAAGAGGAACCCTAGAGAAAGACTCCTCTTTAGGGTTAAAAGGGATTGATATATTATATATTAATCTAGGTCGGCTAGTTAGCAGAAGAAGCTATACTATCCCTTATACTTTATTTCGTAATAGATATTAAGTTTTAACCTCTGCTTTAGCTAACTCTAGAGTAAATACCTTTACCTTAATAGATACCTAGTACGCTATAAAGCTGGCTAACTTTTTAAATATACTCCTTAAAAAACCACCTAAGCTAATTCCTATTTATGGGTATAACGGACGAATAGGGCTACCCATTAGGACTATTTTACGGATTTACCTTTATGTTAACGGACGAAGGTAATATAATATCCCCTTCCTTATTATAGACCTAGGAAGCTATAATATAATCTTAGGGAGAAAATAGCTAGCCTATTACAGACGCTTTAAGTATAATATTATAACTACTAGGAGAGGAGTTAGTAGAAGCTAGTTGGTTAATATAGGCACGGTCTAGGATAGAGCCGATTAATCTATATAACAAGGAATAGTAACTAAGGTTATATAACGGGCTCTATTAGCTCTATAAGATCTATAAGGTCTACTAGACGTACCTTACGTAGTAAAGGGATTTCTTAGGAGTATAGATGTATATTTAAATGCCCACAGTCCCTACCTAGATAGTTCTTTCTTCGTAGTAACTCTTAGAATATAATTAGAGTTAATCTATTAGGTAAACCACTCCACAGTTATTACGCTATCTTATTTGTTTATCTATATACCCGAGCCTAATAATAAGTCTATTATAGTATATCCTATAAGGCTTTGTTATATATTTATTACTAAGGTTATAGTAGATAATAAGATAGTATTATACCACCTAAGAAACTAACTACGACGCTATCTACGGTAGTAATAACCTTAGACTTAGGGTTAGGAGGAGATACTAGTATACGGGATAACGACTTACAAGTGGTCACGATGGGCTAACTTTAGGTAGTAGTTAACTAGCTTACGAGTAACGGATAAGCGTTAGATACAAAGCTTAATAATATAGGAGTATTAAAAATTAAAATGCCGTCAATTAAAAGGTTTAGTAGTAAGAAAATTAAGCTTAAAGGATTCCTAACGTAAATATAACTTAAGATTAGAAATAAGGGAACGAAACTACTATTAGTAGTAGACTAAGTAGCGTATATAGGATTGTTTTTAACGGGACGAGTACTTAAATAGTTTAAACCCTACTTAACGAAATATAAAGCTAATAGATTAACTACTATAAATAAAGAAGTAAGATATATGTTTTTAAGCTAGGAAGGATTTTTAAGTAGGTTAATATAAATATACGGCGATCTAGAAGTAATAGTAACGGCTAAAAGAAAGCTACGAGGGCTTACCTAATAAGGATTAGCAATAGAGTATATAACGTAGTCCCAAATATATACAATGTAAATAGAATAGAACGAGTATACGCTAATAGTATAATACTAATAGAGGTTAAAGCAAAAAGTATAAACCGTAATAATACCTATAGAAGACCTAGAGGATATAAGAATATTAATTAAGTAAGTAATTAAAGTTAATAGTAGACTTTACTAGTGTAAGAGAGGCGGTAGAAGTATAATTAAACTAATACCGACAAATTAAACATTATAATAGGTGTTAAAACTATAATATAGCATAGAGCTAATAGACCTTAGAGGAACATAAGAGTTAAAGTAATAAAAAAAGAAATTATAGAAACCTAAAGGGTAAGAATTAAGTAATTAAAGACCTAAGGAGTAGAGGCCGAACTAGGGATCTTAATAGTAGAAGACGTTTAGGCGAACTCTATAGTAAGAAAAGTAGTATAAAGAAGGAGCTTATATAAATTATGGAAAACTAGATTATTTCGCTAAAGACTATAAAAATAGTTAATATAACTACGCAGTAAAGGGAACTAAATTAGTAGACAATATATATATATAGAGAGACAATAATATACTACGAGAAAGAAAAGAATGTTTAATTAAAAGTTTCGCGTTTTATTATAATAACGTATATTAAATTTATAACGACGCTAAGTATAGCGTAAGCTATTAGCTATAAGAGCCTAAGTTAAGAGGACTTCAGAGTATATAAGAGTTAGATAAAGAATAAGATTAACTTTATAAATTAGATTAGAACCTAACTGTCACAGCGACTCAGTCAATCAAGGCACGAGCGCCGTAAAGAACGTATGCAAGCCTGTATAATTGGAATGTCTATGGACCCAGATATCAAGATAAGGAGCAGAAGGTGGAAAAGGACACGTCTATATACATATGCCAAGGCTCAAGCGAGCCCCCTGACTAGATCCGTTACGGAGCCGTAACACTAACGAGTATATTTAGTTAGGGATCCGTAGAGAAAGTTCTTGCGTACTAATTCTACTAAGCAGTAAGATCTAAAGATTAAGATAATTAGATTATTAGTAGCGATAATAAGGTAATAAAGATAGCTTACTAAGAGTATATAGACCTTAAGGATATAATAACTAAAGTAGAAGTTAAGTTAAAAATAGAAACTAAACTAATAATAGGAAACGACACTCTATTAGACACGGCGTCTATTACTTTATAAGACGGAAGAGAGGGAATGTTTTAGAGTAAACTAAGTAGGTAACGATTTGCTAGTGCTACCTCGCTACTTAATAAAGGCAAAAGGCTATAGGCTTAAGATTTTTAAAAAGAGATAAGAGATACCTAAGATTCTTAAAACGAGATAAGAATAGCTTAAGAACCTATAATAGACGACAACCGGTAGAAAAGAGCAACCGCTTAGTTTATAGGTTAATAAATAAGTACAGAACGAAGCTACCTAAAGGTATAAGATTCTCAAGACGAGATAAATAAGATTTAAGACTTTTAAGACGAAATAAGAATACCGTAAAAGTCTAAATAGACTAAGACTAGAGCTTAGCTTAAGAAAGAAGTAAGCTTAAGATAAAGATTCCTAGGAAACTAAGATTTTAATAAATAAATAAAGTCTATAGCAATTCTAGGTAAATGTAATATTTAGCCTAAAGATTAAAAAGTTAATACTATAATTAAGAAGTTAGAGGACTTTAAGGATCCGCTAGCTAGATATAGACTAGAAGAGAGCTAGAAAGATTTTAGATAAAGAATCTTCGCGTAGTAAGAGTAAAATTAAAACAACAATATTAGGTTACTAGGTTAAGTAAGAATTAGAGCACTAATATAAAGAATAACTAATAGGCCTTAGATAGGCACACCTAGAGTAAAATAGCTAGAAGAAATTAAATAGGAAGAGGATTTTAGAATCTCTACTTAATTTAGGGAACGATATACGAAAGGTTGCAATAACGCAGCAATAAAGAGATACTTCCTTACGGATAGGTCGTATACTCTTCTATAGCTATACTAAAAGTAGTATAAATAACGTTATAATAATAAGTAGGAGGATTTTTATATATAGCTAGATAAAAGGGTCGTTATAAACTAGATAATCTTAGAAAGACAAATAAGTCATATTAAAGGAGCATTAATTATAATATCTAGAGATTTAGAATCTAGATTATAGGACTAAAGACGTAATAGGTAAATCTTAGTACTAGCTAATAAAAAAGTAATAATTAGATTAATTAGGTAAAGGTTTAAACTTAAGGATAAAGATAAACTAAGAGTTAACCTAAAGCACCCTACGTATTATATATTAGTATAGATAGCTTATATAGATAATATATATAAAATATATAAGATACTAAAGGTAAAGAATAAGAAATACCCTATAAGGATATAGTGGGCACTAGATAAAACTAGATATTGGAATGCTAAATATATATATAGATAGCATCTAGTGGATATTTAAAAGACGAATAATCTAATACTTTAACTAGAAAGAGTCCTTACGGAAGAATACTTAGATAAAAGATAGTGGTAGGAATACCTAGAGAATACTTATCTATAGTATATAGAGGAAAAGAAACGAACTAGGTATTAGCCGAAAAATAAAGAGCTAAGTATAGCAGGATCTAGTAGCCAATAGTTAGGAAAAGTGGAGGCCTACAGGACCAGAGGGAGCTAGTGGTAGAGCCTTAGACCCTTAAGGAAATTTAAGGACAACACCTAAATTTACGAGTTAATTAGTAAGATTAATAGTTTAAAGCGTTAATAGATAGTGGAGTAATAAGGACCTATATCTTACTAATAGCAGTAAAATAAATGGGATTACCGTATAAACGGAAAGAGGACCTATATCCGTTAGTAATAATTTTAGAAAATCCAATAGCCTATAGAGGAGGTATTATTAATCTTAAAATAGAACCTATTTAGATAGTTATTAAAGGAAGACTAATTAAGATATCTTTTAATATCCTACTATTAGGGAAGGACGAGGTAGTTCTAGAAATGCCTTAGCTATAGGAATACAATTTAAAGATTAATTAGATTACAGGTTAGGTTAATATTAGGAATCCTTAATAACGTAAAATAAGAGAATAGACTAAGGTAGTATAGTACTAAGTCGGAGTAATATATAAAGAGACTAAGTAAGGCTTAAGTTATATACTAAAGAGATACTATAAGTACGGAAAAAAACTATAGAGCCTAGAAAGTAAAAAGCTATTAGAATATATAGTATAGGACTATAAAATAGAGTTAGAACTAGGAATGAGTCTAAAGTTCTTTCTAATCTATAAGTTAACTAAGAAAGAGTCTTAGGCACTTAAGAAGTTTATCTAGAAAATTCTTTAGAAAGGATATATTAGACCGTTATAGTTATTAGCGGGATATCTAGTACTATTTATACTAAAGAAGAATAAAAAACTTAGGCTATATATTAACTATAGATAGTTAAATAGTATTACTAGGAAGGATTAATATCCTTTACCCTTAATTAGCGAGATCTAATATAGGATAGGCAATGCGTAAATCTTTACAAAGGTAGATCTAAGATGGGCATACTATTAGATTAGAATTAAGGAAGGCAATAAATAAAAGGCAGCCTTTAGATTAAAGGAAGGACTATAATACTATCTCCCTCCTCTTTAGCTTTATCCTTAAAGATACTACCTATCTCTAGGCTCTCTATTAGAGGTATAATATCTACTTAATTAATTTAGTTAATATTATTGCTTATTATACCTAAAGCTTCTTTTTCTTTATAAGCGCAACACTATACCCGCATTATTGCTACTATATTATTACTTAGTAAAATTATATCTTTTTTATATTCTTATTATACAAAAGAGGGGTTAGTTTATATTGCGATTGCGGCTCCTTCCGGTCGCTAACCTTCCTTCTATTCCAAGCGTACAAAATCTAATATATGCTCCTCTTATAATATTCGTGTCATTTCTAATACTAAATGTGCGCGCCTTATTACTTTAAATAGTCTTTAAGTACCCTTATTAATTGCTACTAGGGTTTTAGGTTTAATCTACTACTAATAAGCTTAAGACTAAGCTCTTAGTTGCTTGCGCTAAGCTTTATCATTCCACTAAGGAATCTAAATATTTGCTTAAAGTTCAGCGTTATGCCTTTAAATCTCATAAGCTTGTATTTACTTATCTGTGTTACCTTAAGAAAGTTTATAAGAAGGTCTATTTTAAGGAGTAGAAACTTATAAAATAAGGTTTATAGGAACTTAGCAATAAAAGAACGGGTTCTCCTTAATTAGGGAAGGAAACAACTCTAAGCAGTTTAGCGGGTGTTCCTCCTATATCTCCCTTAGATAATTCCTTCTTTAGTAACCCTTCTTTATTACTACTACCTAACCTAGTCTCCTCTAATACTCCTATACCTTTCCTATAGCATCTTTTAAGTTCTTTAGTAGCTTTTAGGTAGTCTTACTATAGCCTATTTACTATACTTTATACTATATCTTATTATTAATATCCTTATAACTAATATTTTTTAAAACTTCCTATTTATTTTCTTCCTGTCCTCTATATATGTCTGCTTTATAAACTAGTAGCTTAACGCCTCTATATATTGGTTTTAATATCACAATATACTATATAGGGTAGATTTTCATTTTTGCTAGTAAGTTAAGTCTATATATAACCTTTAAAACCTTTACTGCGATTTTAAATGGTCCTAGTCTAATATAATCTAACTTTTTACTTAGTTATCTACTTATAAAATTTTTATGTAATAGCTATACTTTATCCCCCTTCTTAAGATCTAGTCCCTTAAATCTCTTAGCATTATAGTACCTAGTTATTTATTCTTATATTATTTTTGCTATATTATAGAGGTTCCTATAAAAATTTATTAGAGTCTCCATCCTTTACTTAGCCGTGCTACTCATTTTCTTTCCTTATCTTAGTAATAACGATATTCTAGGCTTATACCCATAATTTACCTAAAATAGTAATATCTATATACCCTCCTATAGTATCGCATTATATATAAACTATATAACTAGTAGTAATAATACCTAATTATTCTGTGCATAATTAACATAATATCTTAGATACTGCTCTAGTATCTAATTTAATCTTTCTATCTAGCCATCTATAGGTAATATACAGTAGAAGTTACTACTTAAACTCCCTACTCCACTAAGAATACTTCCTAGAATACTACTATAAATCTTAGATCTCTATCTAATATAATCTTTATTAGTGCTCTATATCTTATAAACACTTCCTTAATATAGATCCTAGTAATATCCTCTACTAAGATTTCCTCTATATAAGCTATAAAGTATCCCCACTTTATAAGCTTATCCACTATTACTAGGATTATATTATATATCTATCTAGTAATAGAGTCCTTTAACTTTAGTAGTTTTATAATAAAGTCCTATAATATAGTCTCTTATAGTTTTCCTAGTATCTTAACCAGGTTTAGCTTTCTATATAGCCTATACCTTACTAGCTTATTCCTCTAGCAATCTAGATATTCCTTTATAATCTTCCATGCTATACCCCAAATTCTATTAACAATATACTCCATCTAAAGTCTTAATACTAAGCCTTATGCTCTATTATATCCTTAACCCGTTTTCTAGAACGTAAATCTAGGATTAGTAGGTTACTTTTAGGGAGAGTACCTACTAATTACTAATTCCCTACTCTTTTCTTTAGCAAGGAGGAGAAATAGGGTACAGGATAAAAAGTCGTATAGGAATAACTGGTAGTTGTCTTCAAGCTGGCAAACTATATACGCCTTTAGTTCTTATATGCAAAACAGTCTTAAAATCCACCTTTTAGAGCGCTTTTTCTACTCTAGGAATGGTAGAATACGGCAGAAATAGATAAAAGAGCTAGGATTTCTTTAGTGCGATTTTGGTATAAACTAGACAGTAGTGAGCAAAATACCAGGACAAGACACCAATAGGCTAGGAGCTCCCCCTAGTATTTAAAACGGGCTAAAGTGTCCACTTAGCTACTAGTATATGTTAAGCTGCCTAGAAAGGATTTATGTATATAGAACTATAGCGCCATAGCCTAGAGGCTGCATGCGCAGTATTGTACGTAGTATAATACAACGGATATAAAATAAAATAAAATAATTTTTAATCCTTATATTATTCCTCTATAGAAGTCTTTAACAAATTCTTCTATAATTTCCCTTAGGATATACATTACCTCTCTTACTTTATACTACTCTAAGTCTAAATCCTCAGCCTATACTTCTTAGATTCTCCTAGTCCAATCACTTTTAGGTAATTTATACTTATATACCTCTTAAGTTACTACTATTTTTAGATAATTATATCTAATTAATCTATCTTTATCTTTGTATAGCATTACTCCTAATAGCTTTTTATTATTCTATAGTTTAGCCTTTCTACTAAGTATATCTACCCTTATATTCTTACTACCTTTAATATACTAAATTTTAAAATAGTATTCTATAAGCATCTCTGCCTATCTAACTTACCTCCTATTTAGTTCCTTTATTATTAGGAACCCTATTAGGTTCTTATAATCTATCTTAACTATATATAGTTTTTCTATACCTTATAAAAATACTCTCTATTTCTTAAGTGCTATAACTATACCTAATAACTCCTTATTATAGATGTTATAGTTTAGTTCTAATAGTATTATCCTTTAACTATAATATGCTACTAGGTACTATATATTCTAATACTTCTATAGTAAGTATACTCCTAGTGCAAAGTCTAATATATCTATTTCTACAACCGTGCTTAATCCTAGTTAATAGATTTTAAGGATTAGATCTTAGGTAAATAATTTCTTAAGTTCCCTAAATAACTCCTTCTATTTACTTCCCTATACCTATAGTTCTCCCTTTTTAGTAAGTCTTGTAAACGGTTTAATATTCTTTAACCATTATACTATAAACCTTCTATAGTAGTTGCAAAATCCTAAAAATAATCTGAATTACGTAATATTCTCTAGTTCTTACTAACTTACTATAGCTTTAACTTTATTTAGGTCTATACTAATATAACCTAGCTTAATAATAAATCTAATAAAATCTATCTTTCTTATAAAGAACTCGCATTTCTTAATTGCTATTGGCATCTATTCCTCTTATAGTCTCTTTAAAACCCACTTAATATATTCTCTATATTCTTCCTTAGTCATTAAGTAGATAATAATATTATTAAGGTATACCATAACAAATTTATCTAAATATTCTCCTAATACATTATTAATATATTTCTAGAACATTACTGGTACATTTATTAATCTAAACTACATTACTAATAGTTTATACAGTCCTTCCTTTAACCTAAAGGCTGCCTTCCACTTATTACCCTCCTTAATTCTAATCTAGTAGTATACTTATCTTGGATCTATCGTTGTAAAGATTTATATATTACCTATCCTGTCCTAGATCTTACTAATTAAGGGTAAAGGGTATCTATCCTTTTAAGTGATATTATTTAACTACCTATAGTTAATATATAGCCTAAGTTTTCTATTCTTTTTTAGTGCAAATAGTGTGGCGGTGTAGATTGGACGACGCCTAGTGTCTTGGCATTTTCCTATATATATAGAGCCTTTGGCTTCCTTCCTTCTTCTCTCCTTACCCTTACCTCTTACCTTACAGACTTACTAGAATATATTCTTTTCTTTCCTTCTTACTAACTGCTTTGCTACTAACTGATTATAACCGACCGACCGACCAACTGATAGACAGACCGACAGCACCGTGACTTCCTGTCTGGAGAGAGACCTTCCCTCCCACATATTTTATAGCATTCCACGTAGGGATAACGGTAAGCTCTTTGGATTAGAAGTCTAGTGCTATATACACAGGATATACGCAGGAATATACTACGACTATAGAAGAACCGCCAGCTATAGAAGAACGACCAGCTTCAAAAGAATCGCCAGCTAGACAGACGAGATAGTAGAACTAGCAGAACTAGAGAACTAGGCAGTATTAGATAGTAAGGGGAACCAAGCAGTACCGGAAAAAGATAGGACAGCTAGACTTAACGTATAGGCCAAAGAGTGGCAATAAGACGTAAAAGAGTATGGATTAGATGGCCTTAGAAAGTTACGTATAAGGACGTTAAGCAAACTGGCGAGCCAATTAGACAACTTTAACCGACGGTTAGAATTACCGAGATCTACTACCGAGCATGGCCAGACCTTTATTAAAGACGCAGAGACGGGTAGCTAAGGGCCAATTAATTAGACGGAAACAAGATCTAAGACATCTAGCGGCGAAGGAAGTTAGTACTGCCCTTTGCGAGCAAAAGACACAATACCGAGCAAGGTCGCAAGCATATAAGATCGGATCTGTCCTTGAAAGCTTCCTATTCTGGCTTAGCTTTATCCTCTTTCGAGTCATCCGGATTATGTTAGCAGTAGCTCTAGAGGCACTCCGTAAAGAACTACCGCGCAAAACAACGGTAGGCTAAAACAGATGGGCGTAACGAGACCCGGTGGCAGTAGATGATGAAGATTCCGTGCTCTCCCAGGAAGGCCCCCCCCTTTGGCGTCAAGAAGCAGGTGCCCTCCGTTAGGGATATGGCTGTACAGGTAGACTAGCTGCAGCAGTTACCCATTGAAGCACCGCTAGGACAGCCATCTGGGACACCCTCTGTTAAGACTACGGCTATGCAAGCAGATATACCGCAGCGTTTACCCGTGACACTTAGGACCGATAACCCTCAGCAGACGAAGGATATGAACCGTAAGGACCACCTGCAAGCTCCCGAGAAAGCTCTAGATGCACGCAACTAGTAGTTGACGGCTCGAGACAAGATCTACGTTATGGTCTAGCCTATGCCAGCCCCAGGAACTATTGGAACTCCGTACTCTATGGGATAGGACATATCGCAGTTTATCGAACAGTACGAGCGGCTATGCGTCCGACACCACGTAATAAATAAGGAGAAGCACCAGGGTCTTCCGGAGTACTGCGAGTACTAGATAGGAATATGGATCCGAAGCCTACCTGAATTTACAGCTGGTGACTAGATAGAGCTTATAAGAAAGCTTAGGGCAGAATACCAAGGAAGCGACCACTTTCGATAAATGGAAACGGTAGAATTTTTAGAGGCCTACGTACTACAGTGTAGGAGTAGCCCACCTAGCGTGCGCGAGCACTATAGGCAGTTTACACTAATCTCCTAAAGGGTTACGGAGGTAGGCAATCTAGGGAACGCTTAGCAAGGGTACTGGTTTATAAAAGGACTTCCGCTTAAATATTAAAGACATACTATAGCCAAGACAGGAGCTAATCCTAATAGACAAGAGTCCTTTAACTTCTATCAGCTACAGAGGGCCGTAGAGGACAGGCTTAGTTTATATAAGGGCGCAGATCGTCTGCCGAAAATGGACCCCAAGGAGCAGAGCCTTTGTTAGCTGGTTGAACAATTCCGTAATCAGCAGCCGGTTTAAAGGGATGAGGTCAACCGCAGGAGAGAAGGGAGACTTCTTGACCTAGCTGGACCAGGTGTACGCGGAGGAGCCCTAATATAGCAGCAGTCACTGACCACGGATTAGGCTATAGTTTAAAGCCTAGCATAAGGATACGAAGACTGGTAGAATAGCACCCGACCTCCGCAGGACTCTCGACATCCGCAAGGCTGTTGATATCCGCAAGATTCTACTGCCTTTGGACGGTCGCAGTAGGACGCACGGGGTCAGCAAGTAGCGGGGACGCGCGAACGACCTGGACCTGAACTACCGCGGCTCGGCAATGAAGGACGGCTAGAGGGTATTAAGGACTGGCTCCGTATATACTAAGGAACTAACCTAGATAGACCAAGGAAAGAATAGACGCAGCAACCGGCTTTCTATGACGGAGTAGTGCTGAAGAACAGTGACAAAATGCGTACGAACTGGGAGGACTACTATCAAGTACGGCCCACGGACTCAGTAACGCCCAGCCAGCAACGTCCGCAGACTCGCCTAACCCTTAGAGACAGCCGTATAACCAGGACAGCTGTTAAGCCGCAGGCTCCGCAGTAGGTGGCGCAGGCTCCGCCGCAGGAGAAGAATGTACGACCAGGAGATTACGTCCAGATTGGGTCACGGCCTACGGATAAGACAGCTGAAGCTAAGAAGAATGAAGTGTCTGATCCTTGGAGACGGTCTTGGAGACGGACGCTTGACTAGGTTAGCCATTGACCCGCAGCAGGTTCCGCAGCACAGTGATCTACTTGGACTGGATCCAAAATCGCCTCGTATTGGATCCAATGCAAAGCTATACCTCCTTAGGCAGGTATTTAGCCAAACTAGGAAGAAGCTAAGCCTAAAGTAATTTGGACTGGAGTGGATTTGATCCCAAATCCACTCCACTCCAGTCCAAGTAGATCACTGCCGCAGCAGGTGTAGGATATTTGACTAGGGGACAGTCAAGTTCTAAGGTGGGGGAGGGGACGTAGGTGACGACCGTATAAAAGATTTCTATTTGTCTGCTTATTTACTGTATTTCCTAAAGCTCCTTTCTTGTTTACTTTCTTAGTTAAGACGACGACCGACTGCAAAGATGTCAGTTTAGCTCACCGCCTGTCACCGAACTAATAGCGATTTTCCATCCCGGGGATGGAAAATCCTGATTGGTCTATTCAGCAGTAGAAACGGCAGAACTCTATACCGCCCCTGGAATTCGATGATGCGCTAGCTGCACCATGAGAACGGCACCAGGAGCCTCAATTGATTGCACGGATACAGAGCCGATTGTATGATATAGAGCCAGATGCAGAGTTAGATGCAGAGCCTTGACCGAACGACTGTACGGAAGCCTTGATTAATTGAACGACTGCACAGGGGCCGCGACTGGTCGAGGAGTCGTATCAAGCCAGAGCCTCGATATTAGCACGTCGCCGTCACTGAGTTAAATTAGTTGAATGTCGTCAAATTAGAGCCTTCGGCCGGCCCGACCTTATTCCTTATTCGAACGACAGCTGATCGCAGCTCCGCCGCCGCCATCCGAATTTAGTACTATGCTAGCTGCACGATGAGAACGGACACCGCGACAAGGGACCTGTATAAGGGCAGCAATATGATATTGGAAAACAAGCATCGCGAAATGGCAAAGTAGTATACGAAGAGGCACCGATAAAGAGGTACTGCAAGAGACCGTACACAGGGCACAGCTGGCCACGTTAAGCCTAAGCCATCCCTATACGACTGAAGACGGAACCAAGCCATATCTGGCTAAGCTAGTGAAGGGTCTTGTTAAGGATTATAAGGGGAATAGGAATTGGACGTATAGGAGTCTGCGCTTTTCCTTAGAGATCGTCTTTACGAAGGGCTGTACTGCAGACGTAAGGGCAAGAGATATGCGACGGAGGTAGTTATAATAGCCGAGAAGCTGCTACCGGATGGTTTCGGAGGACGACTTAGACGACGCGTAGAGCTAGCAGGATAATGACAGAGACGAAAAGCAGAAGACAATCCCAAGGCTCTTAAGCTGGAAGAAGATCAAAGATATACGAGCGTACTGCCAGCAGCGGGGGCGAAGAAGCAGCCGCGAAAGCCCAGGGATATACTAAAAGGGTCAAAAGCAAGGACAGCCTAGAAAGGGAAGAAAGCAGCTATAAAGGACGTCCTAGAAAAGTAACGGGCCCGCGAAAACAACTCAAAGGAGGCTGCCGTTGGTGCTCGCGAAGGAGGAGCTCTTAAGACATGTCTCTGGATTGGACGTCTAGTGGATACTAAGAGCCTCAATCGACTGCGGATGCAGAGCCCCAATTAAACAACTGTATGGATGCAGGGCTTTGACCGAACGACTGCACAGCCAGAGTCTTAGTTAATTGAACAACGATATAGAGCCTTGACAGATACGGAGCCTCGACCGACCGTATATCTGCACGGAGCTTGACCGAACACCTACGGGTGCAGAGCCTAGGTCGTACGTACAGTAGAAGACGCCTTGAGTTAAGCCAGGGCCTTATTAAATCGTAGTCAGTTGAACGCCGTCTCCGCATTTAAATCAGGATAATTAGAGCATTTAACCGGGCCAACTTTCTACCCTAATCAAACGACCGAACGATTAGTTGCAGTACGTCGTCGCCGACCAATTAGACAGTCTTTGTCTAGTAGTCAGGACAGGTATACAGGCACGCACGTAGGTACTAGGCCTATATAGGAAATCAGTACACGGTCGGTAGATTATTGGAAGCATCGCCAGTCGACGTTTTAGAGCCACGGACGTAGATACGGACACAGAATATGCAATGCAGAGCTACTGATGCACAGCCAGATGCATAGCGATACGGACGTAGAGCTTGACGGATGCAGGGCCTAATGCAAAGCCACGGGCAGAGTCTTGATTAAGAGCCATGTACGATGTAGACCGATGCAGAGTTTTCAGGGTAGCGGAAAATCCAAACGATCCTTATCGATACGATACGCGAGATCATATCATATCATATCATATCGATCGATTTTTTTTGATCCGCTACTAAATAAGCGAGTAATCTACCAACGTCCTTAGCTTCCCTACTAATTAGGTATCTCCTTTCTACTCTCTATTTATACTTCTCCTCGTACAAGATACTATATATAAGATACTATAAAATAAAATAAAGTGGTAAAAAAGAGAGGAGATTATATTTAGTAACTTTTATATATTCCTCGTTATCCTTTAGTTCCACAATCCAATCCTCACCCTTTAGTACTCCCACTGCCGCCGCTATAGGCTAAGAATTTTTATTATATAACGAACATCAAGCCCCATAATCCCGCTACTTGTAATTTCTATAGTACTTACTATAGAACCCTAGGAGACTTTAATACTTAGTAAAGGGGTAAAGGCCTACTAGATAACGCGGAGTCGCTATATAGGCCTTATAGGGCTAGCGTTAATTAGCTCTCTACTTTATATAAGTAATATAGGTTACTTATAATTATATTTAGAGATCTACAGCTCTAAATTAGAATTGCATTTATATATAAGGGCCTCCCCGTCCACACTTACTTCTCTAATACCCCCCCTACCTAAGCCTCTATATTAATTGCCGGTAAAGCTTTTACCCTCTTTTACTTATCCTAAGAGTAGTTAGTTATATAGGTATATTATATAGAAAGGAGAATTTACTTATAGTATAGCAATATTACTAAAAAATCTCTTATATAGTAGGACGAGAAGTATACCAAATAATTATATTTCCTAATTCCTAATAAAGGACGACATTAGTAGGATTTAAACTTATAATCTATTAAATTTAAAGTTAGTATATATTTATATATGCCACCTATACGCCTTTAGTAGTTATCTTTTATCTAAAATTATCTTATTTTATACCCTTACGTACCTTTCCTTTCCTTATATAACTACTATACTTCTTTTATTCCTTCTTTAGCTATTCTCTTTTAAAATTTTACTTCTATACTAACTCTTTATATACTCTATTTTTTTTAATATTTAATATTTTAAGCTTTATCCGTTCCTATAATATCGTATAATATCCTCCTAAAAATACTCTCTTTAGTTCGTCGTTTATAGCTAGAATTAAAAGTACCTCTTTTATAAAGAGTAAAAGTCACAGCTAGCGCTTTATTTATTATTCTTAAGACTACTACTAAAGTAGAGAAACTTTAATTTAATATAATACTTTAGAGCAGTAGTCCTTGTACTTATCCTAGCTTACTAGTTAAGTAACCTTTTTATTTAACTTATTTATAATTTAATCGTACTTATTAAGTTCCTTATACTTATCTTATAATAGCTTATTATATAATACTGTCTACAG
>Ga0307515_10007551_pt1 | contig 21480 bp, 3 predicted proteins | sample 17_EM_MG_FD_194513 | JGI IMG/M metagenome (GOLD analysis project Ga0307515, IMG submission 194513) | Populus trichocarpa ectomycorrhiza microbial communities from riparian zone in the Pacific Northwest, United States - 17_EM | ecosystem: Host-associated > Plants > Roots > Unclassified | place...
CAATAGCAAGGGGTTTTTCCTGTCAATATTACTTTCCCCTTGTGTACGGAGTAGTCTGCGTGGGCCTAGATAGGATCCGTATCAGACGTTAATCAAAGAATCTACTACTAATAGATTAATTATCTTATATTATTATTATCTGGTATACGGTTTAGAAATTTATTAGTCCCTTACGCTAATTTATATATAATTCTTATACAAACTCGCGCGCTATACTAAATTTTTAGCTATTAATTAATAACGAACTAAAACCTTTATAAATAATTGGCTAACGTTATATTCTAAAACTTTATAAGGCAATTTTAACGCCGCTAAAATTATCGCGAACGGCCTAGTAGTTACTGCTATATTTTGCCTTAAATAAGCAGGTCTCCCCTTTAAAGCTCCGCCTAAAACCTTACTGCTATTAATTAATAATAAACTAACGCCTTTATAGACAATCGGCCAATATTATATTCTAAAGCTTTATAAGGCAATTTTAATGCTACTAAAATTATTGCGAACGGCCTAGTGGTTACCGCTATATTTTGCCTTAAATATTACTGCTAAAATAGTAAATATTTAGCTAGAGCCATTAACCGTCACTAATCCTTAACGTTTGACCTCCTATATTAATATTTATAGTAGATAAACACCTAAATAGCTAATATATTGTATCTAGATTAATTCTATACCTTATTACCTACTTTATTACTCCTCCGCTACCTACACTACCCAAATATTAACTTATAAACCCCCTACCAACTCTATATTTACCAATAAGCAATATACCGCTGTTTAGTATAAAGAAACGCGTAAAGGCCTTAATAAGGAAGCTAAAAGTTGGATATACGCCTAGTATAGTACGCAACTATCCTTATACTACTAGCGAGGTAGTAAATAATACTATTAGTACAGTAAACGTCTTTAAAAAGTAACGCACTAATAATAAGGCGTCTTAGTCACTGGCAGCAGATAGTAAAGCTCCTTAGTTACTGCGGATAAATCTATAAACATTTTAACTCTCTACTAGCTTAGCCAGCCAGGATATACCTTAACTCTTTACTAGCTTGGCCTGTTAGGATACACTAAAGATGCAAGTAGCTAGAGCTTAGAGAAAAATCTAAGATAAGAAGAAGCCTAATATAACAACTTAAGTACGAGATAACGCAATTTAGGGTACTATATTACTGCTATACGGCGACGAATTCTATGCAAAAAATAAGTAGGTAACCTATATTCGGAGGCTAATCTATAATCGCATTAATATTATCCTTATTACACAAACCGGCTTTAGTAAAAGCCTTATTATATAAGTAATTTTAATCCTTTATAAAAATACTATATTGCTAATATTTCTTCCTCTAAACAAGATTGCAAAAGAGCAAGTTTAAAAGGTTAATTAGATTAGTAGTAATACGCTACTCCTTAACGCTAATATTAAGGATATAGATAAAGCGCTTAAGAATATAAGAGCCGGCCTATATACTTATATCTTTATTAGTCCTAAGCTTACTAGTACACTATCTTTCTAAGATCTGCTTAAAGACCCCAAGTTTAAAAAGTAATTGGCCTTAGTCGCTGTTAATAAAGCTTATCTTATTATATAATAGAGCAAGAAGTTTTGCCTTAAGTATGCACAGCTACGCTATATACGCAATCTAATTAAAAGCTCGGTTCCGTAGTTTACTTATTCTATAACTTTTAATCTAAAAACATTAGAAACGGTAAAGAAGTCCTTAAGCTTTAATAACACTAATATATACCTTAAGCAGACTTCTATTTCCCGCAGAGAGCTTATCTTTTATTTTAGCTAGATATTAAAGAATATAATTACTAAATACACCTCGCTCCGCTTCCTTCTTAATAAGGCTATTAATCCTCCAACTATTAAAACATATATTAATCCTGCCGTCTTTTAGGGAGGGAGCTACTTAGCTACTCCGCATAAGATTCTAAAGACTATTATATTCTTTAATACTAGAGTCTAAGCTATAGAGGCGTATAGAAGCATATTTAAGTACCTATAATAGCTATATCTAGCTTAATATACTAAGAATATTACCCGCTTAATTATAGCCGTATTCCATTAAACAACCTTATTATTTAGCAAGAAGTTAATACTAGATAAGTTTAGGAAACTAGTAAAATCTTTTAAAATCTAAATTATTTTTACCATAGAGGCTATTAGGATTGGTGTTAATCTTCCAGATATCCGTAGAGTGGTTATATATATAATACCAGCGCCTAAATAATATTTCTCTTTTCTTCTACAGCGTAGTGGTTAAGCTAGTCGCGATAGTAAAAGGGCTAAAGTAATCTTTTTATTTAAATACTAGTACTTTAGTAAACGAGACCTACTCCTATAGCTAAAGCCGAAGGTAGTATACCGTTTAAATTCTTGCCAATAGCGATAGTCTTACGCACTATTATCCCACCCCTCTTCTACCTCTTAGCTATTACTATTACGCGGATCCTAATTACCGTTAGTTAATTCTATAAACTTAGATAACTTATTAGCTAGTAACACTATCTAGTTAAAATAAAAAGGTAAAAAGGAAGACAAGCAGAAGCGTATAGAGATAAGAGATAAGTTTTTTTTAGCTATATAATAATTATAAGTGTATTAAGGAAACACTATATAAGTATTTCGCTAAGCCTAATGCTTTAATTGCTATCAATACCAATAAAGGCTCCTACTATAGTTACTGTAATAACTCCCTTTAGTTAAGAACGCCTAAACGTAAAATATATAATAAAAAGGGGGCAAATCTAAATGCTAAAAAGAATTATATCCTTAAGAGACTTTAGACGTAGGCTTAGATATTAGCAGTACCTATAGCTATTAGTAGATCTACTCTACTTCCAACACATTATACTGTTGCCGTTTTATATACTATGCTATATTAAATAGCATATTAATTCCACCTAATTACTATACGTAAATACCTTAATAACTATATAAACGAATAGGAGCACGCAGATCTACTATCTAAAAGTCTATAGCAGGAGCTGCGTGCGGCCGGTCTTAAATATAATTATATACTATACCCTTCTTTATAGGGTATAGATGCAATATTTAGGATTTTTAGTGTTAATCCGACGCTAAGCTAGAGTTAAACTTTATTAATTAACTCCCTGTTTAATGCTGCTCTATCTACTACTACCACCAGTTAAGCTATATTAGTTGCTATTATATCTACTATATAACCGCAACTCTCTTTAAGCCTACCCCCGCGCTAGTCTTCTCTGCGTAATACTTAGGTGCTATTACCTATAAGATATAGCCTATTAAGCTTACAAAGCCTAAATATATAATGTATTTAGAATACACTAGATATAAGGAAGAGAAAGAGGTTTTAGTTATTATCGCGGTTATAAAGGGAAGGTAAGTTATTGCTATTCTAATAATATTTTTACACCCTATATATTCCGCTAAGCCCTATTACTAATAAGCTGTTTAATATATATATAGTAGTATATAGGGAGCTTTGGCTTTATAACCAGATTAATATTACCGCCATTATAGGCAGTATAGAAGGGCAAAGCCTAACACTAAAAGATAATACTTAATTAAGTATTGTAAATAAAAAAATGGAATAACTTAAGTTATACTAAAGAAGTCGTTAATTAATAGAGGGTAGAGGAGAAGTTGTATTAAGGTAAAGTAATATTATAACCTAAGCTCCTTCTAAAATATATATAACCCTAAGTCTTATATACGTAATAAGAAAACGAACTAAAATAACTAAGGGGCATTTAATACCACTATATTACCTCCTCTACCTAAAACGTTATCCCCTAACGTTTCCTTATATCTCCCAAAGTGGGTAATAAATACCCTAAAAAAGAAGACACCCTAACGCCTAATACTCCTCCAACTTATTAAAAGCTACCTATACTCCCTCCTTAATTATTACCTCCGCTTTTTCTATATTATCCTTATCTATTATACCTTTTACTTTAAGTTCTATACTTCTATTATCCTATATATTAATATCTCTAGCTTAGAGGTTTAAGGATACTCTTTCTCTAATAGTATGTATTTCTACTTGCATTTTCTTCTATAAGGGAAATTATAGAATACTAAAGTTAATTACCTGCTCTCCTAAAGCAGCACCCCTTTCCGAAATTAGTAAAGGCGTTAGGCGGTATAATACTGCTAGTTTATCGGTGTCTTCTAAGGTACTAATAACTGTTAATAATTGTTTAGGGGCAGTATCCTAGAGGCTATCTCCCTTAGGCTTACTTAGATCCTTTAGTTTACGGTTAATCTCTATAGGCACTACTTTGTTATTAAAGATATTAGGACTAAGGTTTAGAGCAGTAGTCCTAGCGCCTTAAGGCGTAATAGCCCTATTCTTACCTTTAGTATAGCCTTTAGAACCATACTCGGTTAATAAAGGAGTGCTAAAAGTTATACCCTCGTTTTCTAGATCTAAACTTAGGTCTTTAAGGTATTCTAAGTTATCTGCGGGACGCCTATAGCCTTATTCTTTTACTAAAAAGTAAAACCTTACCCTAAATACCTCTCGTTTAAATTCCTTAAGCTCTTTAAAACTATCACAAACAGCCTTAGCAACACGCGCCCTATGTCTTTCCTAAAATGCTTCGTATTTATTATTTAAGGTAGGATCTAGGATTACCCGCTATTCTACCCTTACTTAAGGATCATCCTATAAAAGTCTTCCAACTAAAGCATTTAAAAGGGCACTCTTTGCCTATAGTTATATATAGGCCGGGAATTTATATAGAGGAATACCAGTAATAGGTTTGCTAGTAGGAGTTAAAACCGGAGGAAGACTAGTTAGATTTATCTATATAACCTCCTACTAGCTCTTAAGCCTAGGGATTTCTAATTTCCTAGTATTTAGCAGGATTGCGATTAAGTCTAAAGTAACAATTAAGCGGCTTAATATTGCTTAAGATGCTCCTTATATAACAGTAGCTTTTATAAACCGTACTTCTCCAGTTAAGCTTAAACCTCTTAGCATTAGCCCTAGTCCAGGCCGTCTCCATATTCTTAATACACCCCCTACTATTAAGTTCTTCGCGCTTTTAAAGTAAATCTACTTATTCCGGTATATACTAATATATTCTAGGTAGGAGTTTTATATAAGACTAACTCCCCTCCTTAATTAAGGAAATATAAGAATAAAGCCAGCTATCTCTAGAATTTGGCCCTCCTTTACATACCTAGAGAAGATTAATTTCCAAGTTCCGTTTTTTAGGAAGATGGCCATTAAGAAACTAAAGCGCGTAGCTTAGATATATAATAAAACGAGTAGCATTATTAGTACGTAAAGCTATAGTGTGTTTATAGTGCTCTAGATCTATATAAACTACCTATTATAATAAGGAATAATATATAGTCCGGAGGATACCATATTTCTTTTCCCTAGCAGTCTTTCGCAAATAGTGTACGTATATATTAAACTCTTCCTTAAAAATGCCTAGAATTCCGATATCTTCCCACTATTTAAATAAATCGGCGTGGTGGATTCTAAGTAGGTCCTATTTAAGTTCCCCTTTTAAGCCTAATATAAGCTTTCTTAATCCCACGCGGTCTACTAGATAATCGCTAGGCTATATAGTAGAATAAGCATAAATTCCAAGGTTATTGTTTGCATACTTTAAGTAACTATTCTTTTTAAACTAGAAATAGGAGCTTTTAGCTATCCGGAGAATGTTAACAGTATTATAGTTCTTAGAGACTAAGTAGATTCGTAAATATAAATTAGTAAAAAAAACGCTAGCATCTAATTCTAACAACCCTACTATTTTTTAAAGATATATCTAGTATAACGCGCGGACTTCTATTCTATTTCCTTGCTAGGCTATAATAAATTAGTATAAGATAGAAAAAATACTATCTTCTAGCTCTTTCTTAGAATTAAGGGCCTTAATTAATTTAGCTAGCGTTTTAGAATAATACAAGCATTTTATTTTCCGCTTCGGCCGTACTTTTATAACAATCACCTCTCCTTTAGTAATTATTGTTGCTTTTCCCTTTCGCCTATTAGCTCTACTAGAAGCTAGAGGCTCCGTAGGTCCTATTTTTAGCTTCTTTTTTAGGGATTTCTTAGAAGCTTTTTTAGCCTTACATTTCTATAGGGAGCTAGCGACAAGGTTATCCTCTAAAGACGTAAATTTATTAGATTTAGAGTCTTCTTCTTATACTTTAGGTACCTTACCTCTAAACAGAAACGAGCTACGCAGTATTCTTACGTTTAAGCCTTTAACCTCCTTAAAAGGTAACAGTAGAGGTACTAGAGTAACTAGCTCTAGTGTAGATTCCTCTTTAGTTTTAATAGTTAAGGCTAGCACTAAAAGCTTATAGCCTTAGCTTAGATAACAAACAAGCTTCTATTTCTTAATTAACTCCTTATTAACTACTAATCCAAATTTATAGGCGGTAAGAAAGTCTAAGGGTATTAGGTATAGGGTCCTTAAGATCCCAACCTTTAAGAGTTTTAGGCAACTTAGTATTATATTATTAATTATTTCTAATGCATCTTTCCTAGAGATCTAACTTCTTTTTACCTAATTAATAAAGATACGGATGCTTTTTAGTGCGTAATATATATAGAAGAGCTTATAGGGACCTTCTAAAAGTTCCTCTTCCTACTCCTTCTTAATTATATTTCGTACCGCCTTAATCTTATTAATCTTATAGGTAATCTTAGAGAGCTTTCTAATGTCTGTAAAGGCGTTTTCCCAATCTTTGTTTCCTAAATTTCCCTTAAGCTTATTATCCTTTTTAATCTCAACTATTGTATTTTTTGCAGCCTTAACTACATTATGCTCCTAGTTTATAATAGCCTATATTAAACCATAATAGGTATTTACGCGCTGATTAACTAGGTGGCTTTAGGCGGCCCTAAAGATAACCTCTATTATCTGCGCCTTTCCTTAGTATATAAGGGCCATTAACTAAATAATAGGAGGCAGAGGTGCGGGAGGCAGAGGTATAGGAGGTAGAAACGGCGGCTTTCCTTTTAAGCGGAGTTCTATAGTTCTAGACATTTTTATAGTAATATTTCGTGTGCGTAACGGGCGTATAGGTAGTATTTTAAGACAAGAGTTATAATAGTGTCTTCTTAACGTAAGAGAAAAGTAAATAGGCGCGTATAACTAAATAAAACGAGATAATAAGAAATTAAAACAAAGGCCTTATAGTATTTTTTAGAAAAAGGTAAATTAAAAAGGACCGTTACGTGAATTATTAATATATTAAGGAACTTTAACTGGCGGTTAAAGTTATCTAATTAGTTAGATTTTCCTTGCTAAGACTTTTCCATAATAATAATATTAGTTAGTACTAAAAATTAACTTTAACCTCTAATATGCTTAACTAAGGTTTCTTAAAGTAAGTAGCTCTTCTCTCAACTTAAAAGGAAATAAAAATGCTAAATTAAAAATTATAGAGCGTAAAAATATAAAATACTTATAAGAGATAGTTACTGGTAATAAGAATAAAAGAAAGAAGACTATGTATAAAGTTATTCTCTATAAGAGTAGTTATTAAGACTAAGAATTTAGAACCAGCTTTAAAAAAGTAAACTCTTTTCCTAATTACTTATAGCAGTAAGGTAGGAGTGCAGTAGAAGACTCTTAGTCTCTAAGAGTACTAGCTATTATAATGCCGAGTGTTCCTTAGATAAGCCTCACTTTTAGTTACTTTACGCGTTCGTTATAGAGATAAAGAAAAGAAAAAGAAAGAGTTGCTGCTTATAGTAATAGGTATCATAAGTAACAGCTTACCTATAGAAGGATCTTTATAGAAAACCGTCTCTTAATAGAGCTATAATCCTTAAGATATAATAAGATTATAATATAATTAGAAGGGAGGAACGTATATAAAGGATAGGCAGAATCAACTATAACTATAACATAATCTTGGTTAATTACCGTTTATAAAGGCTTTCTCTCTTACTTCTTTTCTTCTACTTTCTTTCCTTAGAAGGGTTTAATTAAGCTTAGCTTATACAATCCTTATACTAATAGAGTAGTACGGCGCTATACCGGTGTAGCAGGAAACTAGCTATTTGTCTTTTAGGAAGCTTAAAGGAACTCTTTTAATAAGTAGTGGTAATTAAGTTACTTAAACAAGAGGGCAGGAGGACTTTTATAGATAAGAACTCGGCTAATTCTTTCTAGAGATTACCTTTTCTCTACCTACGCTACGGCCTCCTCCTTAGGTACCTCCTCTTCTGTAAGGACCTCTTCTATATTATATTGCTTTTGTTTATACGGCCTTCTAGTCTAACTTCCTTAAGATCTTATATAAGGAACCGTTTTAACCTATTCCTATATAAATTGCCTCTTATTTTAGTACTATTAAGTTTATAAAACCCTTTTTCTAATACCATTTTAATCCGGAAGGGACCCTGCTATTTTAGCTATAGCTTTTACCACCACGATATATCTTTTGCCTTCTTTACATCCTATACTAGCACAAGCCCCCTAGACTTAAGCTTGTCCTTATAGGTATTCTCTATTAGCTAAATAATAGCGGCGCATCCTCTCCTAAGCTTCTTCGTTATTTATCTCTTATTATTTAAACTATTTCATTCTTAGAATAATTAACTCTTCCATTATCTTTACCTTATTCTATAGGAGTGTCTACTATACAGAAAGGCAGAGCTTAATTAGGGGTATATATTCTTATCCACAGAGCATTTAAGCTAGTATTATTCCCATTGTTGCCTTAACCGTTATTTAGTTAGCCTAAAGCGCTTTTATTAAATTCTACACCTAGTTACCTCTATACTTTACTAACGCTACTACTAGAGGCTAATGTCCTCTCTTAACTAGGCCTTATCCTTATAGATAGTAGGCTAATATAACTACTTAATAAATCCTATATATTTCTGCGAGAATAGTAACTATATCCTTATTCTCTAATCCTCTGTTAACAGAGAGTTATCTAAACACTCCCTATCTTAGATAACCTCTTCCTATAGAAATTTCGCTACTACTTTAGATATTGTATTTATTAGAGCTCTTGCCTCTAGCCAGCCTAAAAGGTACTCTCTAGCTACTACCAGATACTACTTTCCCAATTTAGCCGTTAGCGTATAGACAATATCCATTAAGGCCTGTTCCTAAAGGGCAGCCGTCTAAATTAGATATAAGGCTTCCTCCGTAAAAGTAGTAAAGGAAGCGGTAGAAGCTATAGTAAAAGCTAAGGAAGAGGAGTAGATTTAAAAATCTTATTAAGAATATTATTAAAGTTAAACTAAGTATCTAATATTTTAATAAGCTTATCGGTAAAGCTGTAGGTTAATTAGATCTAGCTGCTTTTTAAAAGGGAAGGTAATATATAAACACTAATCTAATTATAGTAGTAAATAATAGAGAGCTAGTATAGAAGGGCAAAGCCTAATACTAAAAGATAATACTTAATTAAGCATTATAAGGGGAATGGGACTAGATAAGTTACGCTAAAAAGGTAGAAGAATAACTAGAGGGTAAGTTGGATTTTTTTTAGGATAAGGTTAAAGCCTAGGTTGCTTTTGTAATATATATAACCCTAAGCCCCCTATATATAATAAGAAATAAACTAAAATAACTAAGGAGCATTCTATATTACTATATTACTACCCCCACCTAAAATATTATCCCTTAACGTTTCTTTATAAACCCTATTTAGTAGATAAGAAACGCTTAAGAATAGAAAAAAACAACCTAATACCTAGTACACCTTCAACTCCTCTAAAGCTGCCTATACCCCTTCCCCATTTATCGCCTCTATTCTATATTATCTACGCCTTCCGCCTTAAGCTCTGCATTTATATTATTCTATATATTAATAACACTAACCTAGAGTTTTAAAGACACCTTTTTACGGATAGTATTTATTTCCACTTATATTGTCTTCCATATAGGAGGTTAGAGAACACTAGAATTAATTATCTATTCTTCTAAAGCAGTACCCTTTTTTAAAATTGGTAAAGACGTTAGGCGGTATAATACTGCTAGCTTATTAATATTCTCTAAAGCATTAATAAATACTAGTAAATGTTTAGAAGTAGTATTTTGGAAGCTATCTTCTTTAAGCTTACTTATATCCTTTAGCTCCTAGTTAATTTCTATAGGTACTACCTTATTATTAAATATATTAGGACTAAGGTTTAGCGCAGCAGTCCTAGCGCCCTAAGGCGTAACAGCCCTAGCCTTACCTTTAGAATAGCCTTTAGAACCATAATCGGTTAGTAAAAGAGCGCTAGAAGTTATACTAGCCAGGTTATATTTATATTTTAGATTTAAAACTAAGTCTTTAGGATATTCTAGGTCATCTACAGGACACTTACGCCCTTATTCTTTTGCTAAAAAGTAAGACTTTACCCTAAATACCTCCTACTTAAATTCCTTTAGCTCTCTAAAGCTTTTATAAACAGCCTTAGTAATATACGTCCTGTATCTTTCCCGAAATACTTTATATTTATTATTTAATAAAGGATCTAGGATTAACTGTTACTCTCTTCTTACTTAAGGGTCGTCCTATAAAAGTCTCCTAACTAAAGCATTTAAAATAGCGCTCTTTGCCTACAGCTATATATAGGCCGGAAACTTATATAAAGGAGCGTTAGAAATAGGTTTACTAGTAAAAGTTAAAACTAGGGGAAAAGCGTCTAAATTTATCTATATAACGGCCTACTAGCTCTTAAGCTTAGGAATCTCTAATCTCTTAATATTTAGTAGGCTTGTAATTAAGTCTAGTATAATAATTAAGCGACTTAATATTACTTAAGAGGCTCCTTATATAATAGTAGCTTTTATAAACCGTACTTTACTAATCCTTAACGTAATAGGCATCCAGTTAAGCTTAAACTTCTTAGCATTAGCTTTAGTCTAAGTAGTTTCTATATTCTTAATATACCCTCTACTATTAAGTTCCCTATATTCTTAAAGTAAGCCTACCTATTTCGGTATATACTAACATATACTAGGTAAGAACTCTACGTAAGACTAACTCCCTTTATTAATTAAGGAGACATAAGAACGAAGCCAGCTTTCTCTAAAATTTAGCCCTCCTTTACGCACTCGTAAAAGGTTAATTTCCAAGTTCCGCTTTTTAGGGAAATAGCCACTAAGGAACTAGAGCGTATAGCTTGGATATATAATAAAACAAGTAGCGCTATTAGCGCGTAAAGCCACTATATGCCAGTAGTACTCCAGATCTATCCAAACTGCCTACTATAGTAAAGAATAGCACATAGTCTAAAGGATACCGCTATTTCCCTCTCTAGCGGTCTTACGTAAATAATGCGTATATATATTAAACTCCTCTTTAAAAATGTCTAGAATTCTAGTATCTTTTTACTATTTAAATAAATTGGCCTAGTGAATTCTAAGCGAGTCCTATTTTATTTCCCCTTTTAGGCCTAATATAAGCTTCCTTAACCCTATATAATCTACTTAATAATCACTAAGTCGTATAGTAGAATAAGCGTAAATTCTAAGACTATTATTCGTATACTTGGGACGACTATCCCTTTTAAACCAAAAATAAGAGCTTTTAGCTATCCGGAGAATATTAATAGCATTATAGTTCTTAAAGACTAAGTAAATTCGTAAATATAAATTTATAGAGGAAGCACTAGCATCTAGTCCTAGCAATCCTACTATTTTTTAAAGATATATCTAGTATAGCGCGCGGACTTCTATCCTATTTCCTTACTAGGCTATAATAAACTATTATAAGACGGAAGAGACACTGCCTTCTAGTTCTTTCTTTAAATTAAGAGCCTTTATTAATTTAACTGGCGTTTTAGAATGGCATAAGTATTTTATTTTTTATTTCGGCCATAGTTTCCTAATAATTACCTCTCTATTAATTTTAGCAATTATAGCTACTTTTCCCTTTTGTCTATTAGCTTTACTAGAAGCTAAAGGTTCCGCAAGTCCTATTTTTAGCTTCTTTTTAGGAGATTTCTTAGAAGCTTTTCTAGCCTTACGTTTCTATAAGGAGCCAGCAACAAAGATATCCTCTAAAGATATAGATTTATCAGATTTAGAGTCCTCTCTATTAGCTTTAGGAACCTTACCTTTAAACAGAAACATACTACGCAGCATTTTTGTATTTAAGCCTTTAACCTCTTTAAAAGGTACTAATAGAGGTCCTAGAGTAACTAGCTCTAATATAGATCCCTCTCCTCTAGCTTTAACGGTTAAGGCTAGCACTAAAAGCTTATAGCCCTAGCTTAAATAATAGGCGAGCCTCTATTTTTTAACTAGCTCCTTATTAACTTCTAGTTTAAATTTATAAGCATTAAAGAAATCTAAGGGTATTAGGTATAAAGTCCTTAAGATCCCAGCCTTTAAGAGTTCTAGGCGGTTTAGTATTGTATTATTAACTATCTTTAACGCATTCTCTTTAGTAATCTTACTCTTTTTAGCTTAATTAATAAGGATATAAATGCTTTTTAGTGTATAATATATATAGAAGAGCTTATAGGGACCTTCCAAAAGTTCCTCTCCCCACTCCTTCTTAACTATATCCCGCACCGTCTTAATCTTATTAATCTTATAAGTAATCTTAAAAAGCTTCCTAATATCTATAAAGGTATTTTCCTACTCTTTACTTTCTAAGTTTCCTTTAAGCTCTCTATTCTTTTTAATCTTAATTATAGTATTTCTTGCAGCCTTAACTATATTATGCTTCTAGTTTAAAATAACCTGCGTTAAACTATAATAGATATTTACACACTAATTAACCGGGTGGCTTTAGGTAGCTTTAAGAATAACCTCTATTATTTACGCCTTTCCTTAGTATGCGAGGGCTATTAACTAGATAGTAAGAGGCGGAGGTATAAAAGGCAGAGGTGGCGGCCTTCTTTTTAAGTAAAGTTCTATAGTTCTAGGCATTTTTATAGTAAAATTCCGCGTGCGCAATAGGCAATTTAAAAGAAGGGTAATAATAGTGCTTCTTAATATAAAGAAAGGCAAACGGGCGCGTATAATTAAACGAGATAGGATAATAGGATAATAGGATAACAGGAAGTCAAAATAAAGATCTTATAGTATTTACCAAAAAGGTAAATTAAAATGGTCGTTATATAAAATCTTAAGATATTAAGGAACTTTGACCACCGGTTAAAGTTATCTAATTAGTTAAAATTTCCTTACTAAGACATTTATATGATAATAACTTTAATATTAACTATTTTTTAAAAGAATAAACGAGACTTAGATAATACCTAATTTTAACCTCTGGTATGCTTAACTAAGACTTCTTAAAGTAAAGTAGCTCTTTTCTTAACTTAAAAGGAAATAAAAATGTTAATTTAAAAATTATAGAACGTAAAAATATAAAATACTTATAAGAGATAGTTATTAATAATAAAGGTAAAAGAAAGAAGACCGCGCGTGCAGTTATTCCTTATAAGAGTAGTTATTAAGATAGAGGATTTAAAACCAGCTTTAAAGAGCTAAACTCTTTTCCTAATTCCTTGTGCTAGTAAGATAAGGTAGGAGTATAGTAGAAGACTCTAATCCTTATAGTTGCTTTGCGTATTTGTTATAAAGGTAAAAAGAAGAAAGTAAATAAGTTGCTGCTTATAGTAATAGGTGTTCTAAATAATAGCCTATTTATAGAAGAATCTTTATAAAAGACTGCCTTTTTAATAGGGTTGTATAATCCTTAAGACGCGGTAAGATTGTAGTGCAGTTAGAAGGAAAAGACGCTACCACAGCCTCCTCTTTAGGTACTTTTTCTTCTATAAAGACTTCTTCCATATTATAGTTGCTTTTATTTATACGGTCTTCTAGTCTAATCCCCTTAGGATCTTATATATAAAACTATTTCGACCAATTCCCATATAGGGTGCCTCCTATTTTAGTGCTATTAAAGTTTTTAATTTTATAGAACCCTTTTTCTAATAACCTTTTAATCTAGAGGGGGCCCTGCCATTTTAGCTGCAGCTTTTGCCATCGCAATATATCCTTTACCTTCTTCGCATTCTATACTAGCATAAGCTCTCTAGGCTTAAGCTTACTTTTATAGGTATTCTTTATCTTATTAAAGTATTCTTTATTAGCTAGATAATAGCCACGTATAGAACACTAGAACTAAATAGGAAGTCCACAAAATTAGGTATTAAGTGCAGCTCTATTAAGTAAGGTATTAATTAGTATTATCTTAGGCTTATCTACATTAATATTATTAAGGCCTTCTACCACAGGAATACGCCCTTATAGCTTTATATTAAAGCTATTAATAAGCAAGTCGTAGTAAGCTAGTTACTTTAAGATTCTTTACTTTCTAGCTCTAAAAGGTTCTAATTATAATAAGGTTAATTTAGAAGGTAGCTTTATAGGCTATCCTTCCTTTAAACCCCTAAAGAGCCTCTAGGTTCCAATATTAACAATATCCTTATAGCTAAGGTAACTCTTTCATCCGCTAGGCCGCCTTATAATAGTAGTTAACAGCTTAAGCGCAAGATAATATATATTAGTAGCTGCGTTAGCTAGCGTATAATATATGCTATTAAACTAGCTAAACGCGTCCTCTATAGCATACCGCAGCTCTAAGTAGTAACTAGCGGTAAGTAACACTTAAGTAAATAACTCTGTTATATCTAAACTAGTTCGCCGTCAGCCTTAAAGAAAAAGCTTAAAAATAAGGTTATAATGTTCGTTAAGTCGATCTATCTTAAACTAACTATCTTACTGGCCTCTACAATTAACTAATATACTAGTAAGTAATAATCTTTAAAGGACTTAATCCGCGGCTTTAGTTATAAGCAATTTAGTAAGGTATAAAGCCAACTATATATATTAACTCTTTATACTACTAGTAAAGAGAAGACAGTAGCGAACAATTACCCGTTTAATAAGCCTAATATTAGCGTGCTTAATAGCAAACTTTAATATAAGGTAAACCTCTATATCTTATATAAATCAAACATAGTTTTAGAATACCTTATTAACTAGTTTATTACTACAGGACCGTTAACTAGGCGAGAAGAACTCCTCTTAAATGCGCTATAAGGTAGTAAGGAATCTTACTTTTACTACTACCGTTTTATTACCTCTTTTAATATCTTATCCGGTAATCCAATTATTAACCCCCTTATTACCCTAGTCCTTAATATTTTAAAGAAGAAGACTAAGGAAGCAGGCAGTAATTTAGGCGTTAAAGGACTTAATTATAACCTCCTCTTTATAATGGAACGGCGTCCTATAACCCTAATACGCGCTAAGATAGACCTTACTATAATCTAACGATTTAAAGCAGTTAGATAGTCCGCCGTAAATGTTATATATTATATTTATATAGTTAGTTCGCTAATGGAACAATCCAGCCACAGGATGAAACTATTTTAGCTATTCGTAGTAACGCTCTTTAAGATAGCGCTCTTGCTATATAGATTAAAGGAGGCCTATAGTCTTCTAATCGCCATTAATTAAGACTAATTCACTATTATTAAAGAATCCTTCCTTATACCCTAGCTAGCCCTCTTAAAACCCGTATTTACTATCATTACCACTAAATATATTTCTAAAAAACACCATACGTACCCTCTAGAGTGCCCTTATTCTCTAGAATTAGACCTAATATAAAGTAGCGTAGCTTTTATAAAAGGAGATAATCTATAATAGGCATACTAAGCTAGAAGTCTACAACAATATTAAGCTCTTTAACTTTTGGTATTATATACGCAATAGCCTTAGTAATCTAATATAACTGGCACTGTTCCGTATAGCTATCTACTTAATTGCCAGGATAATTAAAGATTACACTATAAGTAAGCTATTCTGTAGGTTTAAGTATAAAAGTGTAAAAACCGTTATATAGAAACTTAGGGTTAAGTATAAGCTTAGAAGTAGTAGCAGAGAGGTGCTTATTAGTGTTTAGTGTAGTTTTATATTAAACCCTTTTATTCTAGTTAAAGTTATTATATACAACCGTCAGCTGGTTTCAGTTCTTTAAAGCAGTTACCTTAATTATACGCTATAAGAAAGTTACTATTTATTATATTAGCAGTAACCAAGAAGCCTTAAGTACGCGATCTACAGCTAAGATACCTTAACTATGCCCTCCGCTTGCAGTAATGAAGGCGTTTTATCTAAACCCTTAAGTATAGAAGTATATACCCTACCAACTTTCTCTAGTTCCTTTTATATTTTAGCAAAACTGGTATACAATATTATAACTCCTAACTTATAAAGAAGCGCAATATACCTTCTTTTAATACCTATATTATATAAATAAACCCCCAAAGTAGCATAGAACTAGTAGCTAGCTTAAAGGGCTTATATATTTGCTAGGATTACGTATACTATAAAGAGCTTATTATAGTAAGGCGTAATATCGCAAGAATTAGCATATAGCCTTTGCTAAACTAAAGCTATAAGGAAGCTCTATAGCGTTAGAGCAAGGCACTATACATTAGTAGTAATCGTATTAAGCTTAAGCTTTTTAACTAGTTCTTTAGCGTTAAATTATCTAAGCCTACCAGAAATAATAACTCTATTCTCTTCTCTTAGGCGCATAAGATCCTCTAACTCTTACTCTATCTGCTTATATAGAGGTTCTTAATAGAGCCTTCCTAGCTAGCGATTACCATATACTATAAGCCGTTCCTTAACTTCTAGCTCTTTAAATATTGCCTTCTATAGCCTATTTACACGTCGCTCTAGCGTATTATAATTAGAAGGGCTAAAAGCGGTTATATAATGCTTAATAAAAGTTACAATACCCCAGCGGTGCTTATATAGCTATTCTAATATTAAGTTAACTCTTTCGCGTTCTAAATAAAAGACTTATAGTTCTTAATTTTTATTTAAAGCTAGCTCGTTAGTTTAGGTACTCTAGCTATAGTAGGAAGAGGGCGGTAGTAGTTATGGGAGAGGTACAGCTGCTATAACTCGGGGGCGTTGGGCATAATAATAAGATAACGAATTGGAATTAGGTAAATTAGGCAACGTAGTCTTCTTCGCCAGGTTTAATTTGGTAATTCTAGCCATTAGGAATAGCTTAGGGAGCTATAAAAGTTAAAATAATTTAGCTTAAAGTATGTATATATAGGCCTAAATACCCTACGCGGGACTAATAAAAATCTAAACCATATACTAGACCTTCTAACGAAGGTCTTGCTAAAAGCGGCTAGCGGCTTAGCAAGGTAAGCCTTGGTAAGAAGGTCTGGGAACGAGACAAGTTTAGTATTATCTCGTTCCCAGACCTTCTTGCCAAGGCTTACCTTGCTAAAACGCTAGCCGCTTTTGGTAAGACCTTTATTAGAAGTAAACCTTTAAACCAGAAAAGTAATAGTCCGACGTCTAAGCGGGCTTAGACCGCCTATGCCACGCGCGCTTAGGCCAAATCTTAACATTGCTACTAAAGATAAGCCCCTTTCTTAGAAAAGTTAGCAAAATTCTATATACGGCTTAGTTAATACCTAGAAATACCTAATACGCCTTAATATAAGATAGGGTGCGGAGTTAGACTTACTTTAAAAGTATAAGATAATATATTACATTTTATATATTTTTTAAGAAAAAAATATATATTTAGTCCTTTTTCTAGTACTTAATAGACTATTATAATAGAACCTAGCGCTATGTTTCTAAAGGCATATAATTACTAATAAAATTAGCTTAAAGCTTTTTTAAGACTAAAAAATAACCGTTTAGTAACCGTTTAGTAATAGTCTAGTAAAGGTTTAAATATAGTAAAGGTAACTATTCTTAAGGGGTGCTACTAGGAATTTGGCCTTATCTACTAAATTTTTTAAGAAAATCTTAAAAGCGGGCATACGCTATAAGTATAAAATTTTTAACGTAGTAGATACTAAATCTTATTATAAATTCTAAATACGTACTTATAATTTATTAGAAAAAATAAAAGGGAAAACTATAAAAAAGTTTTATTATTTTATTACTTTAATTAAGATTATTATTATCCTAAGGCTAAGATTCCCCTTTAAGTTCTTAGTATTTCTAAGTAATTTAGTAATTACTCTTATATACCTCCACCTTTAAACTTTTTTAATATATAAAAACTTTATTAAAACCCAGTAATTTTCCTTAATATTTAGCTCTTGCCCTTATAACATCCTTAGTATTAATTATTTAACGTTTTAACCGAGCTTTTAATACTATTTCCATCTATTTTATACGCCTACTCTACTTAGAGCTTTTATTAACTATAGAAAAGTTCTCCTAAAAAGTAGTTTTACTAAAATATATGCTATATATTAATATAATAGTCTATAAAATAAAGTATAATTAGTAAATATAGGTAGGGCTTTTAATATAAATTAGATATATTAATACCTTTTACTCTAAATAGCCCTTTTTTAAAGTTTCCTAAGACTCTTTTACTACGCCACGGTATAATTAAGCCTAATATTTTAATGGAATTGGAACACCTTTTACTTTTATAAGTAAAGAGTAGTGCTAATTATAAAATAATTAAAAAATATTATTAGTATAACTAATAATTCCGTATAGCTATATAATATCCTTATTTAAGAACTTTAGTAGTGTTCTATTTATAGTAATTTCCCTAAATAGGCAATAGTTTTCTTAAAGTGGCCGAGAAGATTTAAGGGTATTGTCTGAATAAGGTTCTGTAATATAGTAGACACAGTTACTTGTAACCAATTGGGTTAACCACGTGAGCTAAGCGAGCTCAGGAGATCCATCAAATTCCACCTGTAGAAGTAGAGAAGAAGAGGAAGAAATCAATTGAGACCAAAAACCCCCCCTACCGTGATCCGAACACTGATCAGTGCCGCACAGATCAGCAAAGGAATAACAAAGAGAGGCACTGTCTGATTCTCTAGACCTCTTATTAAAGGCTAAGAATTAAGGTATTGCTTGCTAAGCCTAAAGGCCAGTTTGTGAGGTTACTCGCGCTTCTAACCTGCGTCTATCACGCCTTTAGAACAATTAGTTTGTGGTTATTTCCACGCTTCTAGTCCAACTGTCGAATCGAATCAACTGCGGAACCAAAAAGATGGCTACCTCCGCAACAAATACTGACGCGATGGCTACCTCCGCGATAAATACCGAAAAATGGGAGACTGGAATCAACGCGACCGCAACCAATATTAAGGAAGTTAAAGCATTCGTCGATTGGCGTTTATCGATATATAAGGAGAAGGGATGGAAGGGATTCGACCTATGGGAGAGCTTTATTAACGATTTTAAGTTGTTTACAAAGGATATACTTAATGACCTTAGCAAGGATCGTTTAAAGGAGATCAGGGATTACCTCCGCGAAAATGGCGTATACGTACGGAAGGAGGCAAGGAAGTTAATTGCAGACGGCCTCCTAGGAGCTATAAACGAACCAACTCCCTTAAAATGGCCTACCGACGACCCTACCGACAACCCTACTGACGACCCTACCGACGGCCCTACCGACGGCCCTACCGACGGTCCTACCGACAACCCCACCGATAACCCTACCCTAGCTCTACCGTCACTATCGACTGCCCCCGTTTGAATTACCTAAGCCACAGACCAGCTCGCCCTACAAAGAAGCTTCGGAAGAGAGATTACTAACTTAGCTAAGCTCTATACGGACGAAGTTAAGTACTCTGGTAAACAAGATAACTTTAATTTTAAGTTTAAGATCTTCTAAAACTACTGCCTCCGAGCTGGCGTCCCTAAGCAAGCGTATACCATTGCTATTCCAACTATGCTCTATGGCCTTGCCCTTAAATACTACTTTACCCACCTTAAAGATCTCAACCTTCTTAAGAATATATGCATAGGCCTAAAATCGTACTTCGAGGGCGATAAATATAAACGCGATATCCTATTAAAATAGAATGCAATTACGCTTAAATAAGTCACTGCTTAAAAAGGACTTGATACAGGCCAAGCATTTTAGGTATTAATTGACGAGATGTGGTAGCTACAACGCGGGTTAGTAAAGGACCTCTAAAATAATACAACATTCTATAATAAGCTCCTTACTACGTGCTAAGACATACCAGCTTGCAAACCAGCCTACTTTTAACCCGCTACTACCCTTACTGGCCTTATTAGTGACATCAAATCCTTAATTACGACGTATGGTAAACAAGAACCAGAGATTAAATCATTCTATACTGACCGACGATACCACTCCTTCGACCGACGACACTACCCCCCTAACCGTCAATACCGCAATAAGGGCAAAAAGTGCTTTGTATATAGCAAATCTGGATATTAGTCTATAAACCATATAAAGGATAAAAGGGACCGAAAAATACGTCAATATATCTCCAATTTTAAGGGCAGTAACGGCGATACTAACAACAACGATAACCAAGGGGATACCTTTACAGTAAGGTTTGGAGCTTCTAACTTCTACCTTAACATAGAACCCTGTCCTAGTTATTATGGCGACCCTAAGGCGGAGGTATTTTGGACCGAATTTAAAAAGGGAGAGGGATAGAGACTACGGACTTATTTACCAGTACCTTTTTGTTCTTTCTTATTTCCTAGTTATTGCCAGTGTCTGAATAAGGTTCTGTAATATAGTAGACACAGTTACTTATAACCAATTGGGTTAACCACGTGAGCTAAGCGAGCTCAGGAGATCCATTAAATTCCACCTGTAGAAGTAGAGAAGAAGAGGAAGAAATCAATTGAGACCAAAAACCCCCCCTACCGTGATCCGAACAGGTATTTAACTAAAAAATTAAGGTTAATACTTAAGGTTAGTTAAGGTGCTAAACGGTATTAAACTAAAATAGATTTTATATAAGTTCTATAAAAGTCTCTTAAAGACCTTACTATACTAAAGTAAAATCTCTAGTAGTCTTAATATTTAAGTTAAAATTAAATAAATTCTGCCTTTAAATAGTAACCTTTACTTAGAAAAGTAAAGCGTAATTTTTTTCTTAATACAGCTAAGATATATTAGAAAAATTCTTAAAGACTAAGAAAGTATAAGAGTAAGTTTTAAAGGGACTAAAAAATAAAGGCATTTTTCGGTATTTTTAAAGATTATTTATACGGTGTAGGTAAATTCTTAGAGGATTAATATCCTTTATATCGGATTCTTTAAGAAACTGCACTATTTCTCCTTTATCTTGCCTAAAGAAATTAATTATATTTTTCTATTAAGAATATACTCTTATTACGGTTATACTAATATTTTCTTATAAATTACAATCTCTTTATATATTCTTCTTCTAGATTAAATAAATTCCTTAGTAAATCTAAGAAGCCGTTTATTTTAAACGGTAACTATAGTATCTTAAGCTTTATATTTTGTTAAACCTAAAGTTCCTCCTATACCCTAATTAAGCTACTACTTTTTTTAATAGAGCCATATTAAAAAAAAAATTATAATAATAGAACTTTTAAAGATTTTATTAAAAATATCTTAAATATCTTAAATATTTAATTTTAGATTTATATAGCGAAAATGGCTATATTAGCGGTTTTTTCTATAAACGCTAATTATTTTTTAGATTTCTTTAATAAAGGACTTACCCCGCACCTTATTTTTACTAAAAACCTTTTAATTATTTTCCACGCATATAAGCC
>Ga0307515_10007553_pt1 | contig 21478 bp, 10 predicted proteins | sample 17_EM_MG_FD_194513 | JGI IMG/M metagenome (GOLD analysis project Ga0307515, IMG submission 194513) | Populus trichocarpa ectomycorrhiza microbial communities from riparian zone in the Pacific Northwest, United States - 17_EM | ecosystem: Host-associated > Plants > Roots > Unclassified | place...
AAGATTAAAACATATTTTTATTGTACAAAAAATTAAAAAAAACCTAACATACCACCTAACACTACAATGAAATACCCACACCTTATATGTTCTTGGTAAGTGTTAAAATAATCATCATGGTTTTTCCTGTAAAAATATCATACGGTTGTTCAACTTAGCTTGACCCAGGAGGTTCATCTAAAAATCACTTGGAGTCTAATCTCGGCAATGTTTAGCGTTTGCAAGAGATTGCGATACAAATTACATTTTAAAAATGCATTTTAATTGATAATATATTAAAATAAATATTTGAATTTTTATAATACCAACATGTTAAAATTATTGAAAAGTATTAAAAAAATATTAATTTAATATTTTTTTTTGAATGAAACGCAATTTAGAACCAGGTTACATCCTAGCTATGTCAACATTAATAAGATTTAGAAATAAAATAAAATGGCACTGCTTTAATAAAAATACATGATAATCTAATGATCCATGGGCATGACAAGCAACACGCGCAATAAAATGTGAGTAGAACTTAGGAGGGGCAAACAACATAGACATCCTTCAACATAATCTTATAAAATACTCTCCTCCTCGATGATTACACTGTTTCAGTATATCTAGTATCTATCTCTACCTAGCCTCTAGAAAACCTACGATTTCTTCAAATCTATAAAGGAAGATTCTATGTTGCAGGAGCCATTGTATTAAAAGCAACAATCCTCGCTGTTAACCAATTACCAGTTTCCCAAAAATCTCACTAATCACACCGCCTATCATCACCATCTCATTGCCATGCACGGTGAGTGTTCTGCAAATAGTATTCTCCACAGTGAGCTTTCCTCTGCCCTGGTGAGAAAAATAAGAACAAAACTGAAAACCCTTTTCTCAAAACCGAGGCCAGGGGCCATTCTCGTCATTTACAGGAAATTGACGGCTACTAAATTTTAGCAGAGAATCAAGTTGCAGGAGATTTGGGAGATTTCAGAGGCCATGGTCCCGAGTGGGGTGGTTTGAGTTCCTTTAATGTTTTCCCTCTTCACGGCCTTGGGCACCATCTTGATCGACTCGGATCTAGCCCTACAGGTGGAGTGATGAGTGGAGGGATTTGAATCGGGTTCTGGGTCTCCAGACAAAATTGATACATCATCGAGGAGTGGATGATGATGTGCCATGTATATATATTTAGATGTGTGATGAAGATCTGTAAAATTGTCTTTTCCCATATCGACCATATATTGATACTTTATTGCAATGGACCCCAGAGGTAGATATGAATGAGGTCACCGTGCAAGACAAGGCAAACCCTCCTGCACTTTCAACTACGAGTGTGAAGATCACACCCAATAAATACAAATTCTTTTGTTTTCCTTCCTCCCCTGTTTCTTTTTATTGATTCTGTGGGAATTGTTTGTGATTATTCTAGCTTTAAAACAAGACTTGAAACGCAATTATACGTTAAACACAGCGTGAGTTGCTGCCTTTTCAGTGTTAGAACTTGAGAGTTGTTTAGCATTTCGTGTAATCAATCAATCCTCTTCCCGTGGGATAAAACTAGGGACAAGCTAGTTCTTCTTGGATACATGCTTTTGTCACTTTTTCGAGTGTTTTATCAAATAAATAATGGAGAGAAATTTGTATTTGGATTGCATATTTGCCGTCGACAAGACACCATGTCGATGGTATTTACCTATCCTTGAAAAGGGTTGATGTTGATTGAAAGAGATGCATTTTCTTTGCTTTGCGTATATGCATTCCAGAACAACATTCATCATTCGAGGTAAGAAAAAACTCTGTGAAGAGAACAAAAATTAGCATGGCTTTTGCTACTTGAGATTCCAGGAGCCAAGTTAGTTAGTGACAACTTCATTAAAAAAAAAATTATTATTACCAAGGTTCCTGGTTAGAACGCTGCCACTAAATTAGATAGTGTTTTGTTTTTTTAAGTGTTTGTCGTTTAGAAATACATTAAAATAATTTTTTTTTATTTTAAAATTATTTTTGACATTAACACATCAAAATGATCTGAAAATAGCAAAAAATAATATTAATTTAAAGCAAAAAAATAAAACGTTTCTGAAATGCAAAAACAAATAAGCATGATTGAAATGTTTATATTTCTAGTTCCCTTTCAAAATGTTTTTGACTTAAATAAACATTAAGTTTATGATTTTTTAGTATTATTTTAGTACTTTACATGTATTAATATAAAAAATATATACAAAATTATTTTAATATATTTTTAAATAAAATAAATTAATTTAAAAAACACCTTTCAAGTTTCAACACCATCTTCAATACCCTCCGAGTTCTTATAAATAATCACTATCGAAGCACAAGATTTTTATCTCGGGTAAAATTCAATCTCGTTTTTCACTAGATGGGTAAAAAATAAAAATCTCATGCTTATGATTTATCAACTTATTAGTTCAGATTTCGAGAGATTCGATTGTACTATTATTTGAGAGATCAATCACACACTACGATTTTTTTTATTTTTCTTAATCATGATGATGGCGTTGTAGCTATAATAAAACGACAAGATATATATTGATCGTGGAAATTAATTAAATTTAAGTCCCATCTAATAAAATCAGTGTGAGATATCCGACAAATGTATTGTACATGTCCAGTGAATTATTTTTTACTGTAGTGATTGAAATACCTGCATGTCAAACCAAATCCTGTGCTCTCCGAATTATCTTACAATCATCTGACCATGCTAAGAGCCACGTCATGATAATTATACTTTAATTACAGTAAAATTAATTTAATATCCATTCACCTGGTATAAAATAATACTTCAAAAAAAACAACGTGAGAACCAGAGCTAGCCCAGGAGCAAGTGGCTCGAAACAGAAGGGAGGCTAAAAAAGCAAGCCATGAACGCGTGGAGGCGCAGACATGGAGGATGGACCTACAAAATAAAATCCAAGGTACCAGATTACTGTTCATGCGCACGCCTGTTGTACTAAGAAAACCCATTATAGCATGATCATTAACAACACCCTTTACCTCTCACATCTCCTGGATTTACAATATCCTCTTGGTTCTTTCTTTCTTTTTTTGTGTCTGGACGGCTCGTATCAGCGGCCAGGATCAGCGAAAGCCAAACACAGCTCAAGATCCCGACCCTTCAGTCCTGATGTCTCCGGGAGATTATGAAAGATTTTTGCCTTTTTTATTTATGGATGTAAGGTCAAAGGCATGTGTGCGAGACAGAGAGAGAGAGAGAGATGGGGAAAGCCATCACTCTATCATTCTCGTGCTACGTGTCGGGAGCTGCAAAATCTTGAGCGTGGAAATGAGAATTGTTTAGGAGAATGAAAGGAACAGAACGTTCCATGTAATCTTCGAGTGCTGTACTGTTGTTCTTGAGATTTAGGTTTTGTATTAAATACAATGTTTAGAGATTAGAACGTCGGAGCCGTGAAGATCTTGGTGGTCCAAGCTTCGTAGTCACGGATCTTCTGTGATGGAAATAAGGAAAGGAAAAGAATATGATGCTTGTGAGCAGATGGTCCAGTGAATCAAGTTTTCGATGCTATGATAAGAAAATTGTACCCAAGTTCAGTTTTCAGATTTTTAAAATCGATGCCGGTTGGAGCACGTTATTAAATCCGATATAGACTATGATCCAGATACATAGGTTATAAATTAATTCAGAATTATATTTTTTTTAAAAAATTAAAGCAACATCATTGTTTTAAAAAAATCAAATTAAATTTTAATTAATTCCAGACCAATGTTTCATGTGAAGAAATATATTTCATTCCAGGAGTGTAGGCTATTTTTGACCTTTTGATGGGGAAAAAAACCGTAATAAAGGTGGTGAGAGGTTTTTTCTTTTTAATAGTAATTATATTTATTATATAGCTTTTCTTTTTAAAAAAGATATTCATTTATTTATTATATTAAAGTATAAAAGACAAGTAGATTGTTTTCAAGAGTGTATCACATGTATATCATTAATCATCAACACATGCCAAAATCACTTGCCATTTTGTTGTAGTAATGAACGTTGAAATGTCAAGTTTTTATTTTTTATTTTTTTTTATTTTTATCTTGGCCCTCAAAATGTTTTAGGTTTTTTTTTATATGTATATTTTTGACACTGGATTTATTAGGTACTAGACTTTCATAATTTAATTTATTTTGATTTGCTTTATATGAAGTTATACTAATTTTACAGTTGCAAGTTTTGTGGGTTAGCCGTGTTAGCTTTGATTATTTTTTTTTATAATTTTTAATTATTTTTTTTCCTAACTTCATACCTCGACATTGAGTTGGTTGAGAATTGATTTTTATAATTTTTTTATTTATTTTCTACGAGGTTATCACAGTCTCACGACATAAGTCATGAGTTTTACAGATTTGTCAAGGTAACTCGGGTTTTTTATTATTTTTTTAATTGAATATTTTTTTTAATCTCATCATTCAACATTGAGTTGATTGAGATTTGAACTTTATAATTTTTTTTACTTGCTTTCTATGAGGTTATCATGGTCTTATGACCCGAGTAACGGATTAAGCTGGTTGACTAAGGGTTTTTTTTTGTTATTTTCTTAGTTAATGTTTGTTTCAATTTTATCCTTTAATATTGGGTTGGTTGCTAATCATACTTCATTATTTTTTATGGTTTGTATTTTACGAGGTTATCCCAGTCTCATAACTCAGTTCGTGAATTTGTCGGTTGACTCGGGTGATTTTTTATTTTTTTAATTTTATCCTTCAACATTAGATTGATTAGAAATTGAGTTTCATAATTATTTCGATTTTCTTAGTTGAATTTTGTTTTCAATTTCATCATTCAATATCGAGTTGATTGAGAATTATGTTTAATAATTATCTTTTATTTTTTTTCTACAAGGTTATCATGATCTCATGAGTTGCATAGTAAATTTAGAAAGTTAGCCCGAGTTTATCTGAAATAATCTGATATAGTTTTATCGGTTGTGCAGACTTTTTTTAAACTTTATAAGTCAACCAGGTCGTATTAGGTCAATCCCCATATAGTTTGATTTTTTTTTGCTAAAAAAACATTAACACTTAAATAGTTTTTTTTACGTTAAAAAAAATCCAATCCGCAGCGTAGTGCGAGTAATGATCTAGTCTATTGGCTTCAAGTAGATTCAATCCCGTCTCATACATTGGAGAACCAAAATAACATAATTAACCCGACTAACAACAAAATTGAGACAAATAATAGTATATTGGCTCATGCTCCACAGCGAGTCAATATGATTTTTTTAAAAAAATATATAAAAAGAATACTAAGTGTATAAACGTCTTGAGTCAGGCAGTCATGCTAAAGCCAAGAGTCTTGGATCTGACGGTTATGCAAGATCCAAGCGAAGCAAATTAGACCAGACCGTGCCTAAGTCTGGCACCAAACATTGTTATTAGACCCAAGACCCCTGAGCTTGACATTATTGCCAGACCCAAGGTGCTTAAGTCTGACAACCCATACAAGACCCAAGCAAACAACAAATAAATAGAGAACAATTATGCACTATAGTTGTCAGGAGAGAGAAAAGAAAGAAAAAACGCAAACAATTAATCACCCGCGGCAATTCAATCATAACATGTCTACACGCACCGCACCATGTGAAAGAGAGCACGTTTGCGCATCTAATGATACAACGGAGGGCCATATTTGGCCACAGGAAAGTGTCTCGCGCACCTCCTTAATAGCACAGGCGTGTGGGTACGCTGGGGCGTGTGGAACATATGCCCACAACTTTTCAATTAAAAAATATAATGTTAAAATACTAAAACACCCTTCATGATCCTCTTAATTACACAATATACTCATATACATTTTATTTTCACAATCCACAATAATCTGTGTTTAGAACTACAATGAAATCCCGTGCAACATTCATCTTCCTTTTTAATTTTAGCTGCAAGGAACCATAATAATTTTTCATCATTAGTTTATTGGGACTTTGAATTGAAAAATATCAAAAGAGTGATGTTGCAAGTTGCAACAAATCATCATCCATGATCCATTCATTATGTAAAAAATAATTAAAAAGAATGTTGCCACAAACAATCTCTTCTCCCCAGCACCTTCAAACGACCACCCGCTCATCCAACTTCCTATGGATTTGCCTTTCTCCCATCAAATCTCCATCTGCCTCTATAGAACAAGTCGCCACCAGCCACCCACAACCTTCTTCCCCTTCCTCTCTCTCCACCTAAAACGCCACAGCCCCCCTCTACACAACCAAGAGCATCCATCACTTTCTCCAGCAGATCACCATCCACAAGCCACCACCAGCCACCGATTTCTTTCTCTCTTGTACATTTGTTTATCTTTTGATTCTTTCATAGGAGGGTTGTGTTTTGAATTACAATCTAGAAATCTTCTACATGTGGATTACAAAGAAGAAACTTGAATTGAAGGGAAGACTGAAGAGGGGAAGAAATTAGGGATTAGGATTAAAAAAAAAAAAAAAACTAAACTGGGTTTCACCAATTCATCCGAGTTTAACTAAATAAATTCTTTTTTTTTGAGTTTTTTTAATCTAAACTGGTTTAGGTTTCGAGCTGATCGGGTCCCGCGTCTGCTGTGCTATGCAGATTTTAAAACTACTATTTTCAGACGTATTGAAGCCGCAAGCGAGGAACTATTGATTGTTTCTCATGAAAAGAGAACTACTATATATATCATGATTAGTATTCACTAAAACTACACAAAAGATACACAAGAGAGCAGATCTCTCCATCTTCTCAACTTTTGACGAATGTGGGGAGATCAAAACCAAAATCTTTCTACAGTTGGGACCCAAGTTTTTCTTTGTTTTTTTTTACTATAATCTTTATTTTCCATGGACCTCGTACCATCATGTTATCGTTGATGACATCTGTGCATGGTCACATCCTGCTCGAGCCTGACCTCTATTGCAACTTTATCCTTCACTTTACAGCTTATGATCACCAGACAGGTACTTTAGCTGTTGTTTTCACTAATTATTTCTCTCTATCCACTGCTCATATTATATTAGATTCGTTAATGATTAAGTTGTTAGGGAAGAAATTAAAAAGAAATCATCATTTGTTTATATATCGGATAAGAGGGAGGGAGACTGTTGCTTTTTTAACCCTCCCTTCTTAATGACAAGACAGGGATCAAGGCATTAATTAAGAAGGAGATTAACGCCTAGTTTATGACTGTAAAACGCAATTGAGGTCATAAAACGGGTGGATTTGGCCTCTGGATTATAATCCTTGTGATTATCTTCCAATCAGACATTTGATTGTGCCTCCCTTTGATTTGATAGAGAAGATTGTCAAAAACCAGGGCTATCCGCAGGCACAAACGGAGTGCTGTATTGGCTGGGAGATCAACTCATGAGCAATCTCTGTGTTAAAGGATAAACTCTCAATAAGAAGGAAAAGGACAAAAACTCCAAACCTATACGAACTCAGTTTTCATCACAATCAAGAAATTCGAACTCAGTTTTTTCAGAAATGTGATACTTTTGGACAAGAAATGCTATATACTATAGACAAAGTATGCAAGATTTTTATACAAATATACATAAGAATAGAAATCTTATCGGACAGCGTCACCCGATCTAACTAGATCGAGTTTTTATCCAATATAATTATAATAAAAACAGATAAGTACTGTCCACCCTAAGTTTTTATAAGGGGAAAACCCAACTAAACTTTACTAAGATTAGGTCAGGGTTCATTCAATCCATATCCAATCTTGTATTTTTTTTTTCGATGCATATATGATTTTTTATGCTTGGATTTTTATTTGGAGTTTTTTTTTTTTTTTTGGGGGGGTGTTATCTTAGGATCCTGTTATTTATGAATGATTTTTTTTTCATACTTTAATATTTTGACATGTGATTTTCAATAATGATTAAAAATATATATATAAAATCATATATTTAATGAGTTGACACAACCTTTAATAATATCAAACCCAATAACGTAGCATAAAAGACTACTCCCACTTAGGACTGCAAATGACCTAAGTTGAACCGAACCGAGTTTTTATATGATCAAATTTGCTCATCTAATTTTAACAGAGACTTAAGCTCGAGCTCAGTTCATTTAAAATTTACTAGTCTCATACTCGGCATCTCATCTTGAATATGGTTTGTTTAAGTTGTTTGACGAGTCTATAAAGAAGCTAGACTTCATCTTTGATATATAAATACACATATAATTGATGGATTAACAATTAATTTTTTTTTGTCTTTCTTGGGTTCTTCTTCTTCCTTCTGAACAAATGAACAAGGTTTAGAGTGATAACTCATTATTTATGGACTTAGCCAAGCGCTGAGTCTAGATTTGTCGAACTTAATATCTCCAAACTCAGTTAAATGTCGAGTCCATGCTTATATTTTACTCCAATAAGTCATAGATTTTTTACTTAACTATCAGGATAATATTACATTTTTAGCCCCTCATCTCCATAAAAAAACTCTTGGGTTATATATAGATGATGAATTCTTATGCAGAGCAGGATCGAGCAGAATCGATTCTCAACTATATATTTCATTTCCAGACCAAAAGAGATCTTTTTACACACATCAGACACCTCAAAAAGAGATTAAATTAGGTTTTCATAATTAAGAGATTAATTAATTATTCAAAAAATAAGTCTTGCCCCCAAACAACTTGGATGTTTTGGGACTACATCAACAATTAAATTTTTTTTATTAAAAAAGAATATATCTTTTTATTATATATTAAATTAATTTAGTTTATGAAATCAAATTCTAGTTGTTTATCCTTTAAATCTTTGCAAGTTTATAAACAGGTTTATCTGCAAGTTTGCTCATACATCGAATTTACGAGCTTATTTGATTAGGTGATGGAATTATTGACTTCCAGGCTGAGAAAAAGTCTCAGTTTAGGCTCTAAAGAAGGTGGCATATTCATCACACCGTGGCCCATTTACTGCATGTTTTCCTGTATTCTTATATGGGTCGAGGCTTTCCTTTTCTTTTTCTAAGCCGAGGTCTTAGGCTCTCATTTCGGCCTCCATCCAGTGCATTCATGGAATTTCAATTTAGGGCAAGTTTGTTTTGCATGAAATATTTTATAAATAAAAATTATTTTACATATAAAATATTTTTTTATAAAATGCTATCCCATAAAATATTTTATATATAAAATATTTTTGAATAGTAGTGGCAAAATGATGATAATGGTGTTGAGAAGGAAGTGATAATGGAATAATGATGAAAACAACAACGATGATGAAAACAACAACGATAATATCAAGATAATAATAAAAAATAAAAATAAAAAATAAAAATATAAAACAAAGGATACCTTAGGGACTATTCAGGCATGGTTTTGCAGAAAAAATCCCATTTTTAACAAATCTAACATGGACTGGGCAGTCTTCAGCATGTCCAGTCATATATTCCATCTATTTTAATCCTATTTTTAACCTGATTAATTCAATAATATTGGTTTATTGGTGGTGGAACTCTCTCGTACAAGGGAGATTAACCTGTAAATAAAAACATCAATATAAATTATAATATTAACCTTGAGATGATCGACTTCTTCCAAGCTAAAAGCGCAGGATTATTGATGAACAAGGCGAGATGATGTTTTCCTTCCATCACTATAATAATTTTAAGGCATTTGTAGTTAGGTCGAAGCAGGATACATACAGGGGAGGTTTATCGGTGGAAAGCCGAGGGTGATCCCTCTTGATCTTGTTGAAATTAATTAAGGGAGAAAAATAACCCTTTATCGTCAAGGTGCTGCTCCCACCCCGAATTTATTAATTATACATAGCAATAAATTACATCTCGAGCATCAACCGGCTTTCTCTATACATGTTTTCCACTCAATATCAGCCGTGTATTACAACAATCTCCATCTTGGCAAATATCCATCATTTAAGAAAAAAGAAAAAAAGAAAAAACATAATCTGAAACTCCATTTGGAACAACAAGTAGAGGTGTCTTCCATTAAGTACCTGAGATATTGATCGAGTTCAAGCAATACTTGAACTTAATTGTGGTAACAAGCTTTGCATTCTTAAAAGGAAAGACTTTCTCAATCAATAGTTCCCCAATTTCCTAATTCTATGAAACCTCAGTCTTGCATGATACACCCCGTTCTTCATCAAGTAAATGGCACTCCTACGAATCTAAGGAAATTTGAGGAAAAGAAGATAGAAGTTGCGGAGGCCAGTTTGGGGAATCGGACAAGATAATGGTTTCTAATGGTGGAAGAACTGAATGAATTGGCGAGGAAGCATCTAAACAAGTTGGAGAAACTAACAAGGCTTTAGAGGATCTTAGAAGAGTGAATAAGCTTCTTGCAGATGTGAGATCTGAACTGATTTCTTCACAAAAATCTCTAACAGAACTTGAAGAACGGAGGACAAGTATCATGTCTTACATGACTAGTTTGACTGATGCCGAAATAGAAGTGGAGAGTGAGACTCAAGCCTAGGGCCATAGAGGCTCGAAATAAGGAGCTTGGACGAGAATTATCCACGGAGAAGGAGCTCATAGAAGAGTTACAAAAGGAGTTAGAGAAGGAGAGATTGTCTCTGGAGCAGGCTATCGAGAGGGCGTTTTTTCTACAGCAGGAATCGCATCAGAAAAATACTGAGTTTGGAGAAATGCAGCATCTTCTTCATGTTAAAGAATCTGAATTGGTGGAAGCTAAACTAGATATCCAGAAGTTAAAATCTGAGCATGCTTCTCTTCAGCTTGTCCTGGAGAACAAAGTTTGCAACTCATTAACGCGAGGAAGAATTTGGGGGATGAAGTAAACCAAGAGGTCGCCGAGCTGAAGACGCTAATTAGCAGTAACGAAGAACTTGTCCGAGCCACCGCCACCACGCTAAAGGATAAAGAGGAGAATGTTCAGATTATGCAAGATGAATTGAACAATACAAGGGTTAAAAGCAGAATCTATAGTGGAGAGGATCGTACAGCTTACAAACAAATTGGTTATCTCCATTACATATGAGAATGAACAAAGGCAATCTGACAAAATGACCATCGAATTAATTCAACAACCATTGAGTGAACCATGTGATGATTTTAGGTTGCAGTTTAAGCAGCTTGAAACTGAACTCAAGTTTACCATAGAGCTCAAGAGTGAAAGAAATGGAAGTTCTAGCTGCACAGAGAGCTCCCACAATCAAATACGAGGAGCTTAAAATAGTTCTTGAGAGATTGGATACAAAAGAAAAGGAACTGAAAAACTTGAAGGAAGCAGCAGTTGAAGATGCTAACGATCCGAGGAAGCTTTATTCTTTAGCACGAGAGAGAATTGGTGAGAGAAGCATTAGAAACTTGGCTATAAAGAAACTCAAATTAGAGGCCGTTCAACTTGAAGTTGAAGCTGCCACCGGTGATCCTCAAAAACTTGCAGAAACGAGTCGAGAACTTTTAAATAAAGCAAGCTTGTGCATTGAGGCTAATGCTGATAGTAGTACTTCCATGAAAAACGGCTCTGATCCTGACCTTGTTCTGTTAGAGAACAACTATGTTTCAAGGAGGTTAAAACAAAGTCATCGTTGACGAACAGCTGTTGAAAGATGCTGGTATTACTGCTGGTGCAGACTGATAGATTGTAAAGCTAGTGAAAAGATTGATAAATAGGCATCTAACTAGATTTTGTGTAGAGAACACTGAGAGCGTGTTTCTGTTACAAAGTTTTTGACACGATAAATAAGAGATTGCCTCTATAATTCGCTGCATATTGAATCTGGGCAACATGTCTTAGCTTGGTAACCAGCCTCTATTGGACAACATAGTAATTGCAAGCATGTATGGTTTTGGCTCATGCCATCAACATGATCCTAATTTGGGTTTTCTATGTTTCGAGTTCTTTTTTAAATTCTATAATTGGTATTAAATGGCTGGCATGGTCACCGACTTCTTCCATGAACGGGTGTCCTAATTGTGTTTCCATTAGCTTGCAAGCCATGCGGAGATAACACAGGAATACTGAGCAAAGACAGGTGCTTTTGATCCTCTTCGTAAAGGAGTTTCTTAAGTTCAAACAGATAATCAAGTCTAAAAGTAAATACTGCACAAGCATATATGCACCTTTGCATTACATTCATCAACAACCGGCTTTACTCCATTGAAAGTAAATAACCACCAGCAGTAGTGCCAGTTCCTATTACAACTTGGAAGAGAACGTTAAAAAGGTTCTATACAGGCTATAGATTAGTTAAGATGAATATGTACAGGTTTTTGTGAACTTAAAAAAGCTCCACTACCGGGCAGCAGCAGGGCTAACACCAAGGATATTTTTCACGGATGGTGGAAACCATGCTTGGTTGCTACCATCGCCGCTAGTCTGACCATCCGTATATTGGCCATTACTTTGCACTGCATTACCCCGCGGCCTGTTCACTCTTGATCTCCGTATTTTCTTCCCAGTGAAAAATCCAACCTTCATGGCTGTAAATATACCCAAAGCTATCACAAGAGGTCGTACAGCCCAGTGAAAATCCTCAAGGTGTTGATATTTTTTGACGACCCCAGGACAAGTATTAAAAGAAACTACTTCCACTTCAGCTGGATCAGCCAAGAAACTGCTATTTTCTTGTCCAATTGTAAATCTTCCAGGGAACTTGACAATGAGGCAACCATTAGGTAGGATCCACCAAATCTTCCCAGTAGCCCAGGCCCCACCTGTTTTACGAGGCCATTCAAATCGAGGGCTAAGAACATTAGTTTTCAGTCTCACAAACTGACCAACAAAGTATGATTCAGCCATTTGAAGCTCTGAATATTTTCCTTTCCATAGAGTTTCCACACCTATAAATCCAACAGCCACACTTCCATCACGATTTATGGAATGAAGAATGCCAACTGGCGAGTGCTTATTGTTTTCCTCCTTCAGGTGTACCCAATCCCCAGCTGCAAGGCCGAAAGAGACCTTTTCCAAGGTTGAGACAGGAAGTCTTAATGGGTCATGGATGCCATGAACACTCACCAAAACAAAACCATCTCGATCAGGGTTGCGTTCTAGACCCACTACAGTTCCTTCTGGGACATCCATATTTTCAGGTTTGCACGAATTAGGTGGCCTCCTGGAACGCACCATGTCTCCCACTTGCAGATGATCCTTTGACAGAAACCACTCTGTGTAACCAGCACCACTGGATTTCTCCAGGATTGTTCTGCTGCCAAACCCTGTCCAGCCTCCATCTACAAAAACTGCATTCTGCGAGCTGCAATTTGTGTTGCAAGGAAACACACATAAGTACAAGGTGTGAACAAGAGAGCTTCCATTCCAGTAACCAAAATAAGAAGCAGATAATCATCCTTATAACTGAAGGTGAAAATAGCAATTCAAAGGGGAAAAAAAAAACTCAAACAGGATGTAAGACCAGACACAGTGGTGCAATATCCACTAGAACAATATGCGAATATCTATGAAGGTTGAGCAAGAAAAGTAATAGTTATGTGGAAACCATAGCATATATAAAGTGAATTTATGGAAAAGGGGTGTCTAAGCAAAACAAAAGCAAAGGTCAACTGACTCGGAAAAAAATCTGCTCCCTCAAGCATAAATTGGTCTCTGAAATTTGATCACTTTGATGAGTGTGCAAACATATAAAATAAACAGCATCAGAGAGGGGGTGGGGGAGTGGCATCAGAGATTGTCCAATCCAAAGGTGTGAGAACAAGAAACAACAGAATCCCACAGAACCTGTCTCCTCTTCATATCAGAGTGATGGAAATTTATGAAAAAACAGATTCTGTCAACACAGAAGTTTGCTATCCTAAACACGGTGCCATCTAAATTGTGGCAAGGGAAGCAAAATTTTCCGTACAAACATAAAATTGAAAATATTTGAGGATGAAAGGTAATTAAAAAAAAGAAGAAAAAAGACACATATAGAATCATAGTTTGATGTCCAACAGGCTGCTAATCCAAACAGGGCATTTGTAAATCTAAAAATTAACGACAAACATATCACACAGCCCCACAACTCAATTTATCACATTCAACAGCATTTTCAAAGCAAGTGATATCTAGAAGCAAGTAATGAAAGATAGCGTTTTCATTTTACAAAAGATAGCAAAATATGCATGCCAACCCCCAACAGGATTATGCGCCAAAGAATAACATACAACATAGGACCAACCTTTTGAATACGCGTAATATGTCTGTCATCAAGGGGCGGCTCCTCAAGTCATATTCAAAACAGCCAAGAAGAATATTTTCAACTGGAGGAGGGAGGCCCTCGGGAATATGTGGTTTCTCTTGTTTCCTAACCACTGAGTCATAAATTTCTTCAATTGACTTCCCACACCAAGGTAGAACACCAGTCAACATCTCCACAATGCTGCACCCAAATCCCCACGAATCAGTCTCAGAGGATATTGGACCTCTTATTTCTGGCTGCCACTGTTCTGGAGCCATGTAGTTTGGGGTTCCAAGCCTCCAAGGCATATCTGAGCTTGTCAATGGAATTCCGAATAGCAGGTAAGGAATACCAATATCTCCCAGAACTGCTTGATCATTTTCATTAAGAAGGAAGCTACAAGGTTTAAGGTTAAGAACTAGGATTTCTTTTGCATGCAACTCTGCAATTCCCTGTGCCAACTCTATCCCATACCTGGAAATAAGTAAGCACTGAGGCTAGCTTGCCTTCGCCAATTCAATCACTTGGATTTTAATGAAAAATTAATAAATTCACCTCAACACATCGGGTAATGTGAGCTTCCCTCCTTTTAGGAGAGCCATTTTGTCCCCAATTGATCCCTCATAAAACTTCATAACAATGCATATCTACAATGACATACAGGCATTAGTCTTTCAAGATCGAAGGATTATTGAGAAAACGTATCCTCATTATAATATATATCAAGCATAAAGGCATCACTCACCTTTCCATTCATAACTGAAATTCCATGTAGAAAACACACATTTTCTACACCTTGACACTTTGAAAACAAACCATCAAACTTATCCAACACAAGCCTCATATGTTCCTCCTTAAGAGGTTGCAACATCTTGACAGCCACTTCATGATACTCATCGTAATCTTCAGTGGATTGATGATGAGTAGCCAACCAAACATCACCAAAAGGTCCCCTCCCAATTCTATGTCTAAGTTTCAATTTCGCAGGATCAATCCTGTGAGTTGACTGATTCGACGAGGCCATCACAGTTCTAAGGTGATCAGGATCCTCATAAAGCTCAAACTCGAAAGGAGTCACGGGTTGAGCAGGAACAACTTTGCTGGCCATTCTATCCCCTACAGAAAAAAACATCAGGTTGATTTAGAAAAGAAGGCAACTTGACAAAAACCCATCAAATAAAAATAATTGAACAGCAATAGTATGAACTCAAAACAGTAGAGTCTTTGATATTCCTACATACAAAACAACTAAATGCAACAAACATCTCATCAAACAATTACCACAAGAAGATTTAGGATCATAAATTATATCTTTGATTACGCAACCAGTAGCTGACTTTATACCAATTCACAAACTTTATGCTGTCTATGATTGCTAGCAAATTGATCACTAAAAAAATACCTCTTTTTTCTCAGAATCAAAACAGTTTCTTAAGGACCCTTTTGGCTTCCATTAAAGGAAAGGCAAAAAAGATCTAACCTTTGAATATCCTGCTTTCACCCTTTTACTTTTTGCTTCGCCTGACCAACAAAAGAACATGAAAAAAGCCCGAAACCCAGAATTCATACTTTGACTCTCTCATTAATTCTTAACAGTTTCCAAGCAACCAAGCAAAGTTTCTAGCTTTAACAAAATTACTCTTAAATTTAAAAACATACAAGGAAGAAGAAGAAGAATACTTACTCTTGAGGAACTGATTAAAGAGAGGCCTGAAGAGAATATATAGAAAAGCTTAAAAAAGCCTAAGAAATTTCGACGAATTGATCAAACTGAATTAGAAAAAGGTAAACTTGTTAACAAGAACAACAATAATAATATTGACAATCTAATAGAGAAGAAGAAAGAAATATCGAAAGTAAGAGGGAGAGCACCAGAGAAACAAAATTGCTGTCTGCAAAGAGAAGCGAATTATGAGACCAACAACAGACATAAGAGGGACTAGACTCTGTCTACGTCCTAGTTGATGTTGTGGAGATATTATAGTGGGAGAAGATCCACTGGTCATGCTATCTATTCTATGTGGGGCCTGGATTTGAGTACTCTTGATTATGATTGGGATATATATTACCCCTTTAAATGACCATTCAGTCCCACATCTGGGGCAACCGCCAAATCGCCTCTTCTCTCTCCCTCCCCCCCTCTTTCTTCTTTCCTTTTTCTTTTAATATATTTTTTAGTTGATTCATCTGAGTTATAATGAATTATACGCATATTTTTTATATAGCATTGAATTATGATCGAGTTTAAAATAATTTATTTATATTTAAAGGTTTTATTTGGGATTGGATTCGTAATTGGGTCATGGGTTTTTCCTTTCAAATAAATAAATAATGTTGAATTCAGTGGACAGTATTTTGGAAGTATATCTACTGTAGTTAGAAATTATGATAATGGTTATAATTTAAAATGTTTTTTTATTTATAAATATATTAAAATAATATTTTTTTATTTTTAAAAATTATTTTTGATATTATTATATTAAAACGATTTAAAAATATAAAAAAATTATTTTTAATAAAAAAATCAAAATTTTCAGAATACAATTTTCACTCCCTTACTCAAATTATTTTGGAATCTGACTTTGCATTGAAGGCTCTTCCATGCTTATCGTCTGACATTAGGTTCTTTTCGTCCTCATTATTTTCTCATCTAGGACATTCTCTCTTTGTGTTCGTGTTGGACGGACCATTCAGTTTATTCATATCATTCGAAAAGAAAATCAATGTGCAGATTTCACGGCCAAGCTGGGTTCTTCTCAAAAAAGCAGGGCAGAACTAAGACAATTTTTTAGGAGAAAAAATTAATATAAAAAGATATAATTTTTTTTAAAAATCTAACATACATGAATTGTAAACATAAAAACACCATATTAATTAGTTTTATGCAAAGAAAAACATAAATTTATTACAAACAATATAAGTAATGTAAAAACTTATTACAAATATAGAACAACCTTTGTATGGGTTAAGAGGCTAAGAGCAATACCAAATTAAATCAAAACTATGAAATTAATTTCATCTTCATAATAGATTCACCGTTTTAATTTTATTGGTCTTCGTACCTATCAAATATAAATATACAAAGTTTTTAGGAAACATTAGCTAAAACGAAGCATTATTTTTATTTTAACAAAAAAAATCATCCTTCATCCGATTACGAAATCTTGTTTTAATATTTTTCATTACTGAAAAAACTTGTTTAGTGGTTGCCGTCGAAACAAGAAGAGTCAAAATAAGCCTAATCAATCTATAAATTAATTGATAAATTGTTGATTTTCCAGTTTCTATCAATCGTTGGCATAAATCAGCGATCAATGATAAATTTTTTAACTCTGGATGACTGGGTATATTTATCTCATAATGTTGTAACTGGAATCTCAACTAATTTTTTTCCTGGTAAGAAAAATCTTCAGAATAGATGTTATCAACAAGCCTACATATATCTTCAACACTGAATAATGTGTAGATATTTTTTGGATCCAAAGTTGCGCTTAACATAAAAATCTCAATTGCTTGCTCATTAAATCTATTATTTAGCTCTTGTAATTGTTGATCAATGGTAACTCGGTAGTGATGCTCAACTATTACTATTTTTTTTCCGGTGAGATCATCCTATATTAAAAATACAAACTTTCATATTAGAAACTTCAATGTCTTGATGCTTACAAAATGATATCACTTTTTTTAAAAGAATTTTTTAACCATCATCTTTTAACTTTTGAATCAATGTATGTGATAGACACCAAATGCATAGCATTTAAAATATCTTGAGATTTTTATTGCGAGACTTGACAAAGCAAATCAATAATCAAATGACATTAGCAATTTAACTGCAAAAACTGCATCATCATATGAGGTTATAAATGCTTTTCAAATTGAGGTTATAAAATAATTTTAAAAAATACATATTAATATTGATGGTTTTTAATTTAAATATTGTAGATGTAACTACTGCTATTACATCATGAAATAAATAATATTTTATATAAACTAATTTTTATTGTTCCATTAAACAATCTACAATTACATCACGTATGAAATACATCCAACAATGACTACAATTTTCTTGGTTTCTTAAGCGCGCAATAACATCAGGTAAAATATAATTAGGAACAAAATTGGGATTGCGATCATATTTTGCAAATGTTACGTCATCAAGCGATCTCCGTCTAATTTATGTAGTGATACTTTATAATGTTAAACACTAGTTTTTCGAATAAAACACAATTACAAATAAATAATTTAATTTAATTTTTTTAAACACTAGTTTTTCGAATAAAACACAATTAAAAATAAAAAATATTTTTTTTATTTTACTGGGTTGGACCCCGGTTCAATGCATTTAGCTCTGTACCGGACCGATTAACACTAGTTTTTCGAATAAAACACAATTACAAAAATAAAAAATATTTTTTTTTATTTTACTGGGTCGGATCCGGTTCAATGCATTTAGCTCTGCACCGGACCCGGTCCCGGTTCGACTGGAACAATGGAGAATGACTCCACTGTTCACATGAACAGTGGAGTCACTCTCCACGGGAAGAAGAGGAAAGCAACATTGAGCTGCTTTTAACGACCCTGCGTTGTAAACATAATTAATGGCGGGGTCCATGAACAATAAATCAAGTTTCACTTATTACTAAACAATGATTTTCCCGCATTTGCTTCAACAGCAAACGCAATCACGGAAACAGACGGTCACTAAGAATAAGTAGATTCATCTGAGTAATTTTTTAAAGAATCAAGCAAGTTGCTTCTTATATTTTTTTCATACTGGAGATTGATTTGAAGTGTGAACTTTATCTACTATTTTCGGGTCACTACAAACCACCTACTTAATTAGCTAATTTGCTCGTTTTAATTTCACTAATAACAATTAAATGTTCAATTTAAGCTGATTTAAAAGCCTATAATTCACTATAACGCTTGCAAGAAGCACCAATAATATTGATAATAAAAATCAAATTCTGAAAAAAAAAGTATGAACATTAGATACTTCTGTAGCTAATTATAATTGATGAGCTAAACAATGTATGTAACATGTATATGGGTAATCTTTAATGAATAAAGCTTGCAAGTCATTCCACTCTCCACGCATATTAATAGCACTGTCACTCTTAACTTCTAATATTTTAAATATCAAAATTATGATGAGATAAAACATAGAAAATCTCTTCCTTAAAAGTTAAAGCACTTGTATCTTTAACATGCATTATATAAAAAAAAATATTCTCGTATAAATCCACTTTTATAAAAAAAACTAATAACAAGAATGATTTTATCTCTTCTGAATTTATCCCGAGTTTTATTAATAATTAAATAAAATTTTACATCGTTAATTAAAAAATGAATATTTCTAACAAATATATGTAAAATTTAAGCGTTATTTTGTTCTTTGCGATGATTCGAAGTCTCTTAAACGGGTTATTGTGGTGTTCCTTAAGAGTCAAGGCATGGTAGGAGTTGACCACGAGATTATAAGCTCTAACCTTTATTTAATTACTCAAATTAGTTCTAACACAACTTGATTAAAAAATCAAATGGCGACGCTACGAAGCTAAAATATTTGCAATAGAAATCTAAAATAACAGTCAATGTCCTTATTACAAGACATTACTGAAAGATGCAATTAAACAAGTTTAAGAAACTTAGCAACAAGGCCATAGACATGTGCAAGCAGCCTCTAGCCTTGGTTTTTACAAGTTTAATATTATTATGGTAGATTTTGTTTCTTTTTTTTAACTTATAAAATTTTTGTTTGATTGGGTAAAGAGTATTTGTTTTTTTGCACTGGATTCGCAAATAATCAAGTTTTAAATCTTGGTTTTATAAAAACTAAAATAACTTGATTTTTATTCATGGAAACTTGTTTTTCATATATTTTTCATGCAAAAATTCATTTCACAACAGTTTTAATCAAAGATGTTCTTTTTAAAACCACAATTAAAAATATTTTTTTAAACCTATTTTTTTTTACATAGTATAGAATTAAATTAAATTTATTGATTATAATATAGAATTCCATTAATATACTATATGATGGATTTTTTTGTTTGATGATTTTAAAGTTTTTTTTGTCTACTTAACTCTATTTTATATCAATTTACAATCATTTTTATATGAATATTAATAACTAAATCAAAATACAATTATTTTGAGAATAAAAACCATAATGACAAAAACACAAACACAGTTGTCATAAGAGGTGTTTAGCACAGTGATAAATATTACTTTTCAAAATAATTTTTATTTAAAAATATATTAAAATATATTTTTTATTTTTTAAAATTTATTTTTAACATCAATATGCTAAAACGATCTAAAAACACATAAAAAATTAAATTACAGCAATTCTTTTTTAAAAAATTTAACAAAACAATGATTATACCACTACGCCAAACGAACCCTAAGCAATCCTTGTCCAAATTCCAATCCCCTCAAAGAATGAAAGCAACCCTTGTTGAGAAAATGAAATGTTAAGCAGTCCAACTTTTGCTCCGCTTGCTTACCCCTCAATTATTGGCAGTGGCAAACTTATTCAAGGAAGCTCTAGTTGTGAACCACAAGTAACCATGACCATCATGGCTAATTCTACACAAGTGTTTAGTCACCGTAGCGGGAGTTCCAAAGAGCTTGAATAAGTTAGCTACTTGCAGTTCTCAACCACATGTTTATGAACACTTCCACAACTTGGGTGCATCCACGTAGCTGGCTGACGGCTTTGATTGTTTGGTTTAGATGACAGTGACCCTTGGCTTCAAGTTCTGGATTTCATTGATGACTTTTTAGCATATTCCCAAAGGCACAACCACGGTGCCTTGTGCATGCAACCGGATCCATTCATAGTTTAATTGGCTGCTGATGAAATCCACTTATGATCCAGAGTCGATCTTGGTGGATGCACACTTCTGGATCATTCTCCATCGTCACCGTACAACTAGGGTGAGGTGAAGGGAACAACAACAACAGGAGGAGAATCCAACATGACACGGCCCGGAATCAGCAGACAGGTAAAAAGATGGGCAAAAGATATTCTTCGGGGGCATTACTATTCCATTTCTGATAAAGAAAACTGAATAGATTTTGAGTCCCATTGGTTTTAAATTGGTGACAAGAAATGGGCATGAAAGAAACGAAAGCAGATATTATAGACAAATTCACCATCCTCTTATAAGCCCTGTGACACCTGAACTAAAGATCAATATTTCCAAATTACCTTTTATATTTGTTTCAGTTTCACCATTGGCAATCAGCATTTAGCCAAATAAATGTTGGTTTAATGGTGTGAAATTCACACCATAAAACAAAACACAGGCATCGTATCATCATCTTTAGAGGCCAAGGCACCAAAACAGATACAGATGATCACAAGAAGCT
>Ga0307515_10007555_pt1 | contig 21472 bp, 19 predicted proteins | sample 17_EM_MG_FD_194513 | JGI IMG/M metagenome (GOLD analysis project Ga0307515, IMG submission 194513) | Populus trichocarpa ectomycorrhiza microbial communities from riparian zone in the Pacific Northwest, United States - 17_EM | ecosystem: Host-associated > Plants > Roots > Unclassified | place...
TCCAGACCAAGCCCGTCCAGTCCAAGACTGCCAGTCTGTGGATCGGTCCAGTCCGACCTTCCCATTAGACCGGACTGGACTGAGCCCTACCGCGGACCGGGATCGTCTGGACTGGTGGAATCATTGCTTGAGATCGTAGTCTGTTCTTAGGTCAGCGTTCGGTTGTTAGTAGTAGATTCTTGGATGGGGCATGCGTATATATATACCTGTTGAATTTTTGGTAGGTTGGTTAGCAAATGAATTATGGTAGAAAGTGGCACCATCATAAATATTTCGTCATGCTGCCTGCTGACGTTGACTGTGCAACACCAAAAGCAAAGATGCCTGCATACCCTGACACGTGTAACATCGGTAATTGTCTTGTGTGGTACCATTCACTAATCACTGCATGACTGCAGGAGGCATCATTCCCCAATGAAAACCGCAGCTGCCCTGCCCCTGTATGTAGTATCAGAAGTCATCCCGGAAATAAAATAATTGAACATTTAGAACACAGTATAGTAACGTACGTCCCTTATCTCGACGCGTTGCATATAAGGCTGATTCATACGAGACAAACCCCGCCAAGGAGAATATCACGAACCCCTATAATATATTAATTTCGTTGTGAGCACTAACCATAGCAAGCCAGTTTGTGCTTCTGTACTCATAAGTTAATTAATTGGAGAGTTATTAGGTATACTCTACACAATGATTCCACCAGTCCGGCAATGGACCAGTCCGGACTGGAACCGTCCAGTCTAGTCCAGGTCCAGTCCAAGAAATTTTTGGACCGGGATCGGACCAATCCCCAATTTTTCAGGACTTGGACTGAACTGGCCTGGACTGCTTTGAACCAGTCCACTCGGGCCGAATCGGCCCGAATACGCTGGGAGTTACTGATATACTGAGTCGACAAATAGACTCATACACATATACTCATACGTGTAGACTCATCTTGCCATTCACAAGTCACAATGTACATCTCACCCCTCACCACTTGCCACTTGCCACTTGCCACTCACCACTCGTTTGGTGTTGACTAGGGATTTGGCCCGGTGGCTTCCCTAGTGTTCGGTGCTGGCGGGCTCAGGTATGAGGCCGGTGGCTTCACTAGTGTTCAGTGTTCCCAATGGGCTAGGCGGGCCAGTGTCAGGTCAGAACTGGCCTGGCCCGCGAGTGACAGGCCAGGCCGATGAACGGCCTATATCTACAGGCTTCACGCTGGTGGAAACCATGGGCGACTGGGCCAACCATGGTTCTTAAGGCCTACAGTTTAACTGTGGGCGCCTGTAGGTAACTATAGTTTCCACTGGCACTGGTATTTTCAATCGGTGCCTAACAGTGTGATTGTACTATAAATACAGAGGTTCAAGCCCAAGATATATGTACATTTAATTCTGCTTCATAATTGCTTCCTGGTAGAGTGCATCCAGCATCTGAAAATCATTCTCCACGTGTATAGACAAAGACAAGCTTAGAACTATAAGTTTAACAGATGATGGAAGCCAATGGTATGAGTCATATATTGTGAAGAACTGTACTGGTGAATTGTGGCAACATCTAGAGATTTCTAGAATATACACCGAACCACTACAGATTACCGACCGCAATGGTGACATACTCCATTACCATACAGCCTATAGTTGGCCCAGTTACCCACAGGTATTGCCTGGCTTCGAAAGTGTAGGCATGGCCTGCATAGTTATGAATTTCGGGGGCCCTGACTGGCCTGGCCTGTGGGCCACAGTCTTGACTGCGGCCCGGCCTGGCCCATTGGCAACACTGACTGGAAGGCAGCTGATCTGGAGGCGGCTGATTGGGAGGGATGCGTGACTGGAGCTGAGACTCTGTTCATTGGTTAACTCACAATTGTGGGAATGTAGAGAGCTGAGTACAACAATATCCACCAACAGATGACAAACTACCGTGGAGGGGAGACAGCTGAACATGGGATGATGCAGTGCATGACGCACGGTGTACACATTGTTAACTCATGTCAATGGCATGGACAAATAGAGAGGGATGACTTAACTTCATGTACTTTGGTGATGGTTGAGTAGAGGACAAGTAAGAGACATATGAGAGGAGATGGGGGAAATCATCAGCAGAAACTGGGACTAATGACAATTTATTGTGCAGGTCAATTTGCGCTCCCAGAGAGAGTTGGCACGAGACCCAATCCCAAGTATACACACACCAAAATTAGTTCTGCTTACCGTAGTCAGGGGAGTCATGTTCCAGATTTCTCATATCCGATCACTCTCTCCATATGCTTCTCATCCAGATTCCCCATCAAGCTCTGTCTGATCCACAACTCTACCATCATCGCACCGAACACAAAGTTCAGTCATCCATCTCTAGGTCTCCATGCCATAGTAATGTGTCAATACCGAGTGCAGCATTAAACTGAGTGCAGCATACACCGAGTGCAGCATCCGCTGAGCTCACCATACACCGAGTACGGTATACACCGAGTACAGCGTACACCTAACATTTTCTGTCGTCCTCTCATTGTCACAATTACAGGTTCACCCCTGAATGCAGCATCAGCTTCGAATGTCCATCCCGATCGATCGAGCCCCGCCTGCAAACTCACCACAAGCGCTTGTAAAAAATAGTGACATCGCCACATTCCCACTGTTTCAAGTATACTAACAGATGAACAGACTCTCAGCACCCGGCACGTCACCCATTGACCTCCTCCAGATCAACTACATGCATGTACTTCTCCACTCCTGCTCAATGGTAGGTGGCAAGTGCATCTCCCAACTCGCTCGATCCTAGCCTCAGAGTACAACTTTCAGTTCAATGTATCATGCCCTTGAAGTTGATCTTGAAACTTGCTCGATCACGTCTGCCAGGTGCTTTTTCTTCCTCCCTGGGACTCCGCCTCCATGTGTATGTTCAATTTCGCTCGCTCACAGCCTATGAAGGTATCTCTGAGCTCAGTCAGTGATCATTGTCAGGCACACTTCGAATTCCTCTCAAGCGCCCCATGCAGCGAGTCAATATATACTGTGTGTCGATGGGGAGCTATAAAGATACATAGATGAAAATACATGGCGATTACATGAGTATTAAAAATCATTGAATGATCAGTAGTAGCTATGATTTCCAGGTGCGCCAGCAGTGTTCCCAAAGGAGATGATGTGTTGCCTGGACAGCTCTACAGTGATTTGTCACACGCTTGGTGTTGTAGTCTGCGGCCCCAGGCACTCCCACGGTTGTTGTCGGCGCACGCAGCTCCTCAGAGGCTTGTAGTTGGTTATCTCATGGGTTCACAGGTGCAACTGAATGGCAATGCATCGGTCCAGTATACTCTGGGATTTCTCCACCTTGGATTTCTGGTCTGAGAACTCTCAGACAGTCCAAGATACTCCTGTTGACCGAAATACGTTTTCCTGATAGAAACATATCCCCAGCAGCAGACACACCTTGGCAGAAACACAGTGGCAGATACATAGCACAATATACCAGTGTAAGATTGTCAGCTGCAGACAGAGGTATCTGAAAATCAGCAGCAGATACACAGCTGCACATATGGCAGCGAATATCCAACACAGCACACACAGTGGCAGATACCCCACAGCAGATAATTACAGTGTAACCAATGGGCCAAGCAGGCCGGTATCAGATGAGAACAGGCCTGGAACACAAGTGACAGGCCATGCCGATGAATGGACTCTATCTCCAAGCATCACACTGCTTTATACCATGGGCAACTGGGCCAATCATTGTTCTCTAGGCCTACAGTTAAACTGTGGGCGCTTGTAGTTCCCTATCATTTCCTATGCCAGTGGTATTTTCACTTGGTGCATAACAATTTGATTGTACAAAAAAACAGAAGCTCAAACCCAGGATATCTAAATATTTAATTCTGCTTCAGATATTCAGTGGCAGATGCACAGCAGTGGATACAAAGTGGTGAATACCCAGTGGCAGGTACACAGTGTGTGATGACGAGCAGTATTTACGGTAGTGGTTATAAAATACATTAGAGGCCGTGATATGTAGAGTCGCAAATCAACTGTAGCAGATACACTGTGGCATAAAAACAATGGCAGATACAAAGCAGCATATACACAGCGGTACATACACAGTCTCAGAACTACAGTGGCAGTTAACATCAGCAGATACATTACCGCACAAAATCATGATACCCTGTGGTTAACTCACAGCGGAAGTCTATGTAATCTGCCGGACATCTGATCATATCCACCTTACTCAATGGTACGCATTCTGGGGGTGGCAAAGCAATCACAGATGCTACAATTCATAGATGGACACTCCATGTACATTGTTCCATTTGGATTGGTTGTATTTCAGTGGCTTACTGGCTCAATGTGGCGAGTACCTACAACTTACGCACAGCTTCCAAAGGGGTTATCCATTTGATACCAATCGGTTTTGCCCTGATTGAAAAGTATTCAACACAAGAAATGTGGACCATGTCCCCACGTACCTCCTTATCTTAGATTTATGATATCTCTAATATTGAGTTTGAAAATTTCAATCCACTGGATTTTGAAGCATAGTTACAAAGCTTCTCAATGTATATTGGTGATATGGTGAATTGAAAGGCAGAAAGTGAATGAGAATCAAACAATATACAGTTCCTGTCCACAACTCATTGTGATTATATTACACCTCATAGATCCAAATGAACCTTGAGTGATTCAGGTGATAGAGTAGAAGACATTATGCCTATGGCCAAAATACTTGTTCCCAAGATAGACATAGTGTAGTATTAGAAATGGGTCCACCTAACCCGCCAGCGGTGCAGGTTTCGACAGGTGGTTCAGTGCGGTTCGGTTCCAGACCTGGGCAAAAACCCAACCCGCTTTGTCTTGCCAGGGTGTCAACCGGACCCGACATAAAACCGTGCGTCTTCGGCCAGGGTGGAATCAGTCAGCGGTTCCAACTTTAGGGTTCCTACAGCTTTGACTCCTATGAAGTATTTGAGTTCTGATTATATTGTAACACTATCAATACGTAAATTGGGCAGTTATAGCCGCTCTTTCACCTCCCGCTGTTAGATTCGTGATCCGAGTGATATTTGTTGAGTGGATGTGAGATAAGGGCATATTTTGAGCGGAATTTGCGTGTTTTCGATACTGACCCAACACATATTGCTCGCATCCCACATCTGACAGCGGGAGATGAAAGAGCGGCTATAACTGCACAATCTACGTATGGATCATGCCACGATACGATCAGATCTCAAATAGTTAATTGGAGGGAAACATCTGCGCTCACAAAGACCGAGTTGTGAGGTGGAACCCAGCCCAAATGCAACATTCCAGGGTTTTGATGTGGTAAAAGCGTTGGAACAGTTTGGTCCCGGTTGCAACCCTAGCCCTGAACCGTTGTAGCAGGTTGGTACGATTGGTAACACCAACATAGTGGTAGCAACAGTTCCAGTCTGTCACATCGCGTCTGGGTCCAGGGCATTCCAGAAAAGGTGGCAAATTGAGGGTTGGGGTAATTCATATACCCAAAACATCATCTCATGTATGGTTCGATGGAAATCTCCCAATGTGTCCGTGTTGGGTGTGTTGTTACCTGGTTGCCCAGCGGGCAAAGTGTTGATTCATATAACGCTTCGGTTATTGCCGTTTGATAACAGTGTACATTTTAAATCTTATATTCAACATCCAGTAAACTCTTTTTGCATGTTCTGCAGTGTACCATATCAATTATTTGGAAATCCGTGTGTTTCCCTTTATAATATCTATTTTAGCACAAAAAGTTGGTCAATTGTTCAGATATTAGCACAAGTATCTGTGCGATGCCTTCATTACCCAATATGCACGACCATTGATTGTTCATGCTCTGTTGATGTTCATTTTCACAAAGGGGTAATGGAGATGCATCAGCAACTACCCTAGTTTCCGTCAAAAACAAGTGGGTGTTGCGGATGGCTCAGATGGCTCCAACGGAACCTCATACCCTCTGACGGACAATTACACACATCCCGGTGCCAAGGGAATGGGTCACGTTATGTACATTGATGGTCTACTTTGCCCCAGAATGAGGTAATGTATACAGAACATCAGAACGACACGTGTACTACACTCTTCCCAGGGGCTGCAGATAAGCCATAGCTGTTTACAACACGCCAGTCAATGTTGATGCCTTTCTCCGGCCAAGTGCCAGATTACACATCGCCACTAGGATCGCTGGATATCGGATGTCGCACTCTCATCATATATATTTAACCTCGAGATGTTGTCACTCATTACCATTCAGTCTTGGCTTCGGATCCATCGCTTACAGTTGCATTTGCTTTGCCATTATCGTATTTTACTGGTCAGAATTATACTGTCCAAACTTCACACTCTCTTGTAGTATGTGCTCAGTCCGTCAAATTCTGCGTTGATCTATCATCGGCTTGCGATGCATCTTGCTCCTCATCCGCATCAGCAGTGTCGGATTCCTCACCCTCATACCTGTCGACATCACTGGCTCCCAGGTCAAGCGTACTGTGCGCTCACCCCTCCAAATATTGCATTGATCCATCATCGGCTTGCAATGCTTCTGTCAACTAATCCGCATCCGCATCGTCAGGATCCTCGCCCTCATTCCTGTCAACATCCCTGGTTCCCAGATCAAACCATCCAAGCGTTGAGTCCTCGACATCCTCCGGTCATTCATCATCGGCGAGCGATGCTTCTTCCGCTTCCTCGGCATCCCCATCGTCGCAATCCTCGCCCTTATACCTTCCAATATCACTGGTTCCCAGGTTAGATCTCTCAAGTTCAGTCACGGCTCAGCGTCGCCCACTGGTGGTGGAGATGTCCTCGCTCGTGTCCCTTTCTTCCCGTTCATCTTCGGAATCCGTGCTTCCCCCTGGCATCCTTAAATGCTGTTTGTCACCTGTGCAATTCATGTCTATTGGGATGTTTGGGTCAGTGCTTCTGATCTCAGGCTCCTCAAAGGCCACTGCGGAGGTCAAATAGTCAAGAAGAATTTGATTGTCAACACACACTGCATCCACGCTGATGACCATTGCAGGCATTGGGTTCTCTGCCTGTGGGATCTGACGCTTGACTGTAGCAAGAGTGTTTTTATACACCCTCTCTTGTTAGCTCTCCAGTAGGGTGTTCCCGGTATTCATCAAGAATCTATACGTGTCTGCAACGCCCGGCGAGGATAACAACCTGGAACCCGTTGCAGCGCAGCAGGAGGGGTTCTTACCACCGTCATTCAAGAGGTTGAAGTAGTTGGAGCGATCATGTCTGTCCGCCTTCAGCTAAGACTTGGAATCTTTCGGATGACCACCTTTGTTCCTTTGCCACTCCTGAAGAGCATCGCCCAATGTGGAGCAAGTAAACATGATCAGTGGCGAGGGTATATGACCACCCTTGTTGTCAATCATGGAATATTAAAATCCATCAGCATACTGACTATGGTTATTCGCCTGATGAGAAAATCTGTTGGCGATAAACTGTGGGATTGCTTCCACCAGGATGTATAGTGGACTCTGGCTATTTGTTTGCATCTTTAGACTCTCTCTACATTTGATTTGGACCGTGTACACCCCCTTCCACATGCTCTGCTACAAGAACAAGAGTCTTATCGTCTGCCTAAACGGGATCAGTGAATTGAGAACGCTCTGGGTCAGATCCACAGCGGTGGAGATCATGAAACTCTTCTATGTTGTCCCTTGCTGATTGAATAACATGGGATTCAACTTTATTGCCTTGTGCTCAAACTAGTTACCTGTTCGAGCATGTAAGATCCAACTTGGGCTGTTGCTTCACTGTACCTCTTTCAAGATGTCCTTCGTATGTGCCTCAAATGGTATGGACCAAATGTTGTTGTGCTGAATAGTGGTGTTCAAGTACCGCTCTATGATCTGCGAGTATGAGGCTTCAGCTACTTCTTTCACCACGTGTTGCGTTGCATCACTCATGGTCTCCATGTCTCTTGCACTCATCAATCGCCGTCTGTTCCACATGAAAAGCGCCAGTAGTCTCCCTGTCGCAAATACAAGACGCATCATTCCTGAGTGAGTGAATCATTGGATACTGCGACCCCTGGAGACAATTGATCGAGGTGTAGACATCACCTGTGGTTGCAACTGCCACTGCCTCAGTGAATGATTCATTTCGGCAGCTTGGGTTCGCAGTGGAGGTGTAATAATGGCCTGGGCTTCGTACTTATGGATCGGGGGTTGGCAGGCTGTCAAGAGCGGTGAGCGGAGTGGGTGTGCTAGGGAAGCCGGATGCGGGGGTTGATTAGGGTTAGCAAATGTTCTGGACCATCTCATCGGGTCTGGGTCTGGGTCCAACTCGATCTGCTATGAGCTTGGTGGTCAAGGTCGTCAATAATGCTGAATTGGCAACTTCGGGACTGTTCGATGATTCTGTTCCAACCAGTATGAGTTGGGCGGGTTGTCAGCGGGTCGCCCAGCGGGTCCATCGATAGATTCATATACGGCTCTTGTTTTTCCAGTTTGGTAATAGTATCATATCAAAATCGTGTTTTCAACAACTAACAATGTGGTTTTGGATGTTTTCCTGTTTGCAATATCGATCAATCTGGAATCTGTATTTTACCTCTCAGAGAGTGTTTTTACACAGATCAACATGGTCAATAAATCGGTTATGTGCTAGAGGATCTGCATGATACCTTGATCCTGAACTATGGATGACCTAATACTGTTGACACTCAGTGGACACTCATTTTCAGGATGTGGCAGAGAGCATCATGCTGTTGGTTTTACCTCTACAGGCTGCCGACAGCTCAGAAATTGAGGTCTGCCACTAACAGGAACACAAATTACTGAGCCTGCAAACCTCAACATCGTTGACCCTCTGTTGACACTCATTCTCAGAATGGCGCGTTGTCCGTGTAGCTCTCTGTGTTGCCTGCAAAAGCGGCTAATACATTTGTTATGCATAACAGCGACCACATCACAGTTCAATGACCATACTTAGAACACTACATATCGTTGACGCTCCGTTGATGCTCATTGTAATGCATTGTCCATTCAACCTCTGCTCCCATCAATAATTGTTTTCATCATGATTTGAACATAGTGCTTGTCATTCTGACACATTGAGACTCTGCCCTTCGGCAAAGCCAAGTGCAGTAACATTCTTGCACGGTTCGCTCTCACATGACTAAAATGTATATATCTTGCCACAATACTCATTGCGCCTGCTAAACCTCGGGTTATCAACCGATATTTCTAAACAACTGCTCACCATTCGCACATAATATATCTGCAACTGAAACTCAGTCAGGCTATATAAAGAAGCTGGTGAAACATCGACGCATTCTGTCCTACACCTTCTTCACTCCTTTATTCCTCTTTGTTTCTATTGCATTAAATATCACTAACTCCTCTCCAGCCTGTCTCTTTGACTTCGTGGTAAGCCGAATCAATCGGGGAACATATCGTGCGGCACTCACATCCCCCTCCTCTGGGCATTCCAGATCCTTGATGAGATTGCCTTGCTCAATATCAGATTCAAAGTCTGGCGCACAATGATCTCCACTGTCATTTGGATGTTCCGAGTCGCCATTCCAGTTTACCCAATCATCGCAGTCACAACCACTTTCAGGTACGCTATGCGCATGACATTTGACCTGATGATGGTAGATCCTTCGGATTCGGCGGAGAGTCAGTAGTAGAGTTTACCCTCCAGGGAGGTCCTTCGCAGACACAGCTGGTGGCAAATGTGATATTTCTGACAATGTAGATGTAGCGGCACCATGGTATTGAAAAAGTGAGCAGGATTCTTTGGTGATCACGTCCGTGTCCGGAGTATTTGCAAAAGGTCCGGGTGACTCACCAGTGGTCCAGGTTTGGCCTGGAAAAATGGTTCGGGTTCAGTGCGGAACCGTCTAAAAAACCAACCCGCCCGTTAATGACTGTCCAAAACCGGGCACGTACCTGTCAACCTGCGGGATTTACCAGGTATCATTTCACCCATTGGGTCCAATATCCGGTTTTGCATTTTGGGTTGTCCTATTGATGGTCGCATTCACATATCCTACTGTTGATCGTAACATATTGACAATGGTACGACATTGTTCATTTTGGATGTACTGGCCTCCTTTGTGATAAAAAGATCTAGACAAACGCTCCCTGCCCTATCTAAAGAATGATCGTCAAACGAGCGTCAACACTTTTAAATCTCGCATCCTGGGTAATCAGACTGGGCATTGGTTGCAAATAGTCCTAATTGAGGTATTGGCCTCCATTATAGGCGAAAGCAGATGTGACATGCTCCATGCCCCATCTTGAAAATGAGCGTCAAATGAGTGTCGACCATATATGGTCTCGCATCTTGGGTAATCTAAGTGGCGCATAAATGTAAACCTCTATTAATGAGGAATTGGCAGCCTCTCTAGGCAGATAAGCAGGCGACATTCCAACGACAGCCTCCCGGACAATAACAACTAATCCCATTCATACTGACGCAAAGAAAAGTTTGTCACCATTTTAGCCTAGAATCACTTTCAGAACATTGAGTATACATAATTACTGATGCATCGCGCTATGATTGCCAATACTGAAAATCCAAAAATCGTTGACACCCCATTGACTCCCATCTTCATGAAGGGGAGCAGAGCGTGTCGCCGACCTTCGTCCCTATCAAGGCGGCCAATACTTCCACTATATATCGGAACCACCATATGACTTTTGAATTACCTGACCTACAGGACCAAAAATCGTTGACACTCTGTTGACCCTCAATTTCAGAATGGTGCAGGGAGCATGAGACTCGCTCTGTTCCCTGAAAAGGCAGCCAATTTCACAATGATGAATAGTCACAACGAATCGTCATGCAGATTACCAATGATGCGAGACCAAAAATCATTGACACTCGGTGGACGCTCATTTTGGCATAGGCTTATCCACAATATGCTATCATTTAATTGGGCCTGATATATCATGAATGGTATTGTGGCAGCTTTTGTACCATCTTCATGTACTTCTACTTCATCAATACATTGTTCTTGAAGGATATATATAAATATATCCTTTACAATTGACCTAAAAGTGTCCGCTAATTGTACATAGTAATACAGACAAAAGTCACGTTTCGTTCAATCAATGCTCATGTTAGCTGTCAGGTCCGCTCAATTGGCTGCTGTCGTCTGCAAAATGGATGTCAGCTGCATTGCCACCCAGCAGATAGTGTACTAACCAGTGGATGTTACTTCATCAGTCAGCAGATCTGGATTATAATCTTGATCACGCTTGCGATCCTTGGCATATGCATCAAGATTTACACATTGAGCGCAGGGAGGAGGAAGATGTAAATACATATATCCGGGTGGCAAACCTTCGATTCCGGATATGTGAGTTGCCCGATTGTTACCTAGTGAAACAAGTGGCGTTTCGGGTGGATGTGGAGTCGGTTCTGGTGTCGGCTGTCTGAGTTGCTCTGGTAGATGTGCACCCCTGTCTTTGTGTCTGCAGCGTGTCTGGGGATTCTGTGATGTGCCATTTTGCCAAGGAAGGCAGCCGTCCGTCGGATTTCCCCGCAGCATAGCCGGGTGTGTGTCCATCCCAGCTTAAACATTTTCGTGCCCAGGAAACTCAGCTCCCCACTGCTTCTCCTCTCGGACTTCGGGCAGAGGTCGCTTGATTAAGAATTCCTTTTCCTCTATCGCGGCACGCGAATACCTCCCTTTGGTCAGTTTAGCCATATTCAAGGCCAGGCGCATGTCAGACTGTTCTAGCTGTACCCGACCTCCTTGCCTTGCCACAGTTGCAGACCTGTTCAAAACGTACAAGATGATAGTTGCTGCATCTACATAGGAGTTTCGGCTAGTACCTCAACCATATACGCTTCCGTAGTATCCTCCAACGAGGTTAAGGCCTGTTTGGTTCGCTCTCGGGGATTCTTATTACTGAATTCGTCCGCAGAAATCCCAGAGCGGACTGCACCATGATGTTCGATTTTGCGGACTGTGATGACAAATGTCTTGGTCGACCATCGAGATTTCCCATTGTGGGCGTCTATGAATACCTCATGCAGCTCTCTACGTAATCCAGCTGCAGGTTATATAATTAATTGAGTGCAGTCTACCTCAAATCGACTATACTCACATCCGATCACGTGCTGCTTCTTATTCTGGCTACTTCCGGTTTTGTGGACGATTTTTGACCATGAGTCCAGGCAAACATGTTCGGTGGCTGCATTTGCATGGTTGGGGTGAGCTACGTGGTTCCTGCGCTGTAGTTGGGTCTCTGCGCATGGCATATTCGATAAAGTGCCCATCGTTCTGCTAGATCCTGTTCCACTCTCACCTTGGTGAGGTGTTCGTGGAGCCATGATTTGCTGCAGTGGCAGTGAAGAGATAATGATAACAAAATGAACTGGGAGGTCCTGAGGAAGAAGATAACGATATGAAGTGGGAAGACCTGAGGAATATATTGTTAGCTTCAAGACAAAATGGCATCTGTAACAGCCAACTTGGCAGTTCGACACAAGATGAATTCTGTTGCGCATAGCTACAAGTTAGACAGATTGCCCACTGTCATGCGATTTGCACCCAGTCGGCGCAATGGTGTGTGTGTGTTTGAAGGGATAAATAAAGGTGAACAACTGGCGAAATATCGTCATTGGGAGGTACAAACGGTCCATTCTTCATCGGAAAGGACGTCTGCTGATGATTGTCTCAAGAATCCCTGGGATCTCAAATGAAACAGAGGCTAAATATAATGTCATGATGTACGGTTAGCGTTACTATTCCCAATTCATTGACGGTCAAAAGGCTGATTGTGCATGGTTCAAGTCAATTAAGCGTACCAACCTCGACATACAAGACGCAGCTTGCCTCTATGGGGCCCATATCTTGGAAGATTCAACATCTCGTCCATCAACATAATTAACACTAAATACAATAGTCAACTTTCTCAAAACGAACCTTTCGCCACTACCGGCAGGCAAATACGGCAAATTGACCAAGCGCTCCACCTGACGACATCATTAAGCAGATAGAGGTAAGAGCGGCTTGGAAGTAGAACAGGTCCGAGCCCTTGGAGCGTGGCGTTGCTCATGATCCGAAACCAAACTTGAGGCGGCGAAACAACGAGGAACCAACTTGCTAAGCAACGAAGATAAGGAGAAAGGGATCGAGGATTATGTGGGAATAGAGACTGCTGTGGCAAGAAAGCGACTAGAAGAAGCTGAGACACCAATTAAACAGGAGCAGGATGATATGAGAAATGCTGAAAAGGCGGGATTGTCAACCACCAAGGCTGAAATATCAGTTGAGGAGATGTTGAACGCCATCAGAGAATGTATGAGCTATCGTGCAAGTTCTGACATTGGGCAGGATTGGCCAGATGAAGATGATGATGAAGAAGATCCTGCGGGGGGCATGCCCAGCAATGATGACGAACTCTGTGGGGTGATGGGCACAATCTCAAAATCAGTACAGTATCGCATTGAGCGTTTTCCGCAGAAGAAGATGAAGCTTGATGAATGGTGGCAACCAGGCTAGTGAAACACGGCCGACTACTTCCATGAGAGGGATATGAAGTATGGGACAATGCAATTGAAGGTTCTGGTTGTCATTCAACTGCAAACAGCAGACGATGCAGCGTCATCTATGGGGACGACATCTGGTGTGCCTATGGAGACTCTTTATATCGTTCCAGGACAATTGCAAATGCCGCAAGAGACTTCTGGAACATGGAGTAGTCATACAAGGCTAGGTTTGCGGAAACTGCAGACACACGAACGCATTCAGTCCCTCCCACCCGCCCCAATGCCTCATTGGTCACCAATTCAGCAATCAATGCATGATGAACACGTAAGCTTTCACCACTTCATATTGCATACCACACTAAATGCCATATTGAAATCGGATTCCAAAGCAGACAACGTAACGGCTCCTGCGTCGGCGGTGGAATGAATCGGCACATTGGCGTTTGCGATGCGGTATCAGTTTGAAATGCAATACCTGAATCTATTTTGCTATGTGTCAGCTTTTACTTGAGTCCAGTGACCAAATTGTCAGACATGATAATTTGTCAATGCATGTGCAAGGGTCGGATAGGCCATGTCAATGATCAAGACTGCAAATCTCATGAACAGAAGACCAATGAGCGTGATATCGTCCTGCCCGTCCATCAGCAAAAAACGTTTATATCCGGGCAAAATGGCTCCTTGTTACGGGGGTGTTTAGATCCCAATAACTAATACGATATTTATTGATCTAAGTACAGCCGCCTATCAACTCTCTTTCTTTCCTCGTCTTTCCCAAGACTCAACCTCTTGCCCGTCGTGCAAGAGCGATCTCCTCGTCAAGCTGTCGTCGTACAGCTAACTATTCCAGGGTGTCCAAATTCAGCCGTTGCCAATTTCCGTCACCGATATAAACCAAAATCAGGTTTCCCCGTCGTGCAACCACTCCTCGGAATATTCCTCGTATGGTAGTAGTCCTGTATTGAGATATCTCAACACCAGGTAATCGATACCTTCGCTCTGACAGAAAAACCAGACCACAGCGGAGATGCGGGTTAAACGGTGCTCGTCCAACTCGAAAATCAACCTGGCGAAACTCTCGACTTTCTGATGCAGTGCGAACTCGGCAGGTGTGAAATGATGTCCAGGCATACAGCGCCCAGTCTCGTGTATGAATGAGGGAAGTAATATTTACTAGAGGTAGATAGAATTCTTAATAATATTTTAAGATCGTCTTCGGTGTTCTCTGAAAGCTAATCTGTTCGCTGATGATCCTCCAAATCTTTCGACCGACCTTGGCTCCTTTATAGCCGTCGCTCTCTCTCAAGTGTGATAGTGTTATCTCGGCCACGCCCCTTTGCGCCCGACAATAACTTACCACAACACCCTCAGGTAATTGTGTCCATGCAGCGTGGTTTCAAAGCATTACGCTCCTGATAAGAATCAGGCCATCCGTCGCGCGATATCAGCTTATCTTTCTTTTCTCAGACATCTCTTGCCATCGTATCATTCGATAGTTGGAACATCTACCAACCAAGTTGCTAATGCTTATCGCCTCTTAAATCCCTCAAGTAGTGAGCAATTTAATTGCGTCATAGATTTAGTCGGCGACCAACCGATACTATGCCAACGTAGATTAATGACGCGTAAGCTCGTATCCGATACGAGAATACATCGCGATCCAGACCATCGAACTAACGAGTGGTGCTCGCTCTAGGCACAATTGCCTACGTCATAAATCCCTCAGTTACGTCAAGCTTAGGTCGAGACTTTTCTCAAGACCGTAACGTGCTTCCCCGGATCCTATCCCGTTACGGGTAGGGGAGAAGAGTTCTCTTAATCGCTTTTGACTATCAACCGTCGTGTGTTGTTACAACACATGTCCCGCAGAGTATCCGAAGATGAACGGAGTACTCACGCTCTGCGCGACCAACATGAACTCCCGCTAAGGAGCATGTTGCTGACCACTTGATTTCTGCACGCAAAGGTGTTATGCATATCGTAGATATGTATGCTTTCCTAGAAACAAGTATCATTATCGCTATTAGGGAAGACCCCTAACACTCCTTCAGAGTGGACGAGCTCCGTCAGAGCCGTCAGAGACACCCTGTTGGTGGATTACTCCGTGCCCTGCGTCAATACCACGCGTCGCGTTGCATATCGCCCTCCGATCGCCGTTTCGCTGTTACTTCTCGCTCTGTCGGTCTCCTATTGTAACCAAACACTCTGGCGTTGTGGCCAACTGTGAACATATGTCGGAATGGGTTCATTGGGTACACGCTTGCACGGGATTGCAATGCAGACCCTGGAGTAGAAAGACATCATCGCATTATACGAAATACACACTGTATCTTTCACATCTCTTGATCTCACACGCTCTTTCCACGATTTCGTGGATCCACGCAATTGCGTTAATCCTCTCGGCCGGGTGGTATCATAACTTCTCACCCTCATCGTATGCTCCTTGAGCTAGGTTGACTCTTGATCATGGCATGGAGAGGTAGAGAGGGATGACTTGACTTCGTGTTCTTAGGTGATGGTAGAGGAGATGGGACAAATCATCATGAGAAACTAGGACTTAAGAGACTTTCGTGTGCGAGTCAATTTACCATCCCCGATACGGCAGGTACGAGTCCCGACCCGGCGTGTAATAACGCCGATACGAGGTGTTCCCTACCCAATCAGGCAAGTCGTACCCCTGATTTCTCATATCCGCTCGTATCCTCCACATTGTTCTCATCTTCATCCCCCATCTCTCTCTTTCTCATCCTCATCTCAACCATCATTGCAGAACACAAAGTTAAGTCATCCCTCTGTATCTCTCCATGGCATGATCATGAGTTGACACCGAGTACAGCATCCACCCAAGATTGTTTGTCTTCCCTTCATTCCCATGATTACGGGGTGACCCCTGAATGTCGCGTCAGCTTCCGGCGTGCCTCCCTACACAATCGACCGCCATCAGCCAGCTCTCTATGAGAGCTGAAATGTAAAGTCACCTTGTCACATACCCACGGTTGCGAGTTAACTACCTGATGAAGAGTGTCTCAGCACCGGGCGCGCCGTCCATCGACGGCCTCCAAGTTCTCGTCCAATCTCACTCCATCACGGCCTACAAGTGTATATCCAAACTCGCTCGATTACAGCCTCCAATTTCACATGATCACGGCCTCCAAGTGCATCTCCAAACTCGCTCAATTACCGCCTCCAAGTGTATATCCAAACTCGCTCGATTACGGCCACCCAGTTTGCACGATCACGGCCTCTAAGTGCATCTCTGAGTTCACTCGATCCTGGCCTCCAAGTGCATCTCTGAGTTCACTCGATCTCGGCCTCCAAGTGCAATTCTCAACTCGCTCAATCACAGCCTATAAGTACATCGTGATTGAGCGATGGCGGGTCCACGGAGATTGAGGGGTAACGGAGGCGAACGTTCACTTGATTGTCATCTTCAGGCGCACCTCGAATTGCTGACAATCACCGCGTGCTGCCAGTCCAGATAAACCGTGTGTAGATAGGTAGCTATATTGATACATAGATACATAGATGAGAATACAAACTGAATGCATAAGTTTTGAAAATCGTTGAACAATAAGTAGTAGCAATGATTTCCAGGTGCACCAGCAGCATTTCCAAAGAAGCGGCGGCCGGAGGAAAAACGGCTTCAGCATAACTGCAGCCACTGCAAAGAGTGTAACACACGTGTCGTTCTGATGGTGCGTATACGTCACCCAAAAGTACAAGAGGTAAGTGTGCAACGCGACCCGTCGCCTGGGCGACGGGTAGCGTCCAATTCTCCGTCAGAGGGTACGAGGTTCCGTCAGAGCTGTCAGAGCCGTCCGGAACACCCGGGTGTTTCTGACGGAATCTAGGTTCATTGCTGATGTTGCGGTTAAATTTCACAAGTCAATCGAAATTCTACACAAACCTCACCAACGAAATACATGTCAGTGATGGCATATGAATAATAGATGCAGCGGTCGTAGGGCAATGTGAAGCCGAATGAATGACGACTGTCATGCTGCATACATAAATGCATCCAACCGCACGACTCTCTGCACAGACCATGTGAACATGGTCGAGATATTGAAAATTGCATACGGTAGCTGATGCAAATCGCCGAGAATAAGCTGGATAAGGAAAGGTGAGGAACTCGGGCTACATATATCTAAAAGTAGTGTATGGATTCATATGAGGTTAATTGCCGGCCGAAAGCGCTGGAACGTGATAACCTGAGATGCTTTGTCACTCTGAGATCGTGTCTAGCACCGGATCAGTAATTCAGAGGTTTGGAAGCTTTTGAATTCAAATGTTTATGCATAGAAACGATTCATTGGCAGCCAATAACGACTCCAAGGATTTATACATACAATTGTCGAGCATCCACTGACTGTTAGTATGTCATTAAGTCAAGCGTCAATGGAGCGTCAACAATTTATAGTCGTACATTTTTGGCAAACAAATGGCTGCATATTCACATCCTTCCAAAGTGATTGTATTGGCGGGTTATATAGGTAAAAGGGATACAGGCACGCTCCTTGACACATTGTGGATATCAGCGTCAATGATCTGTCAATGATTCCTGGTCTTGTGGGTCTGATAATCAAAACAAGACATGGTCGCTGTGACACATGATCAAAGTATTTGCCGCCTTCGAGGCCAAAAATGCAAGCGTTGACATCACTACTATCGCCAAAAAATGACTGTCAATGGAGCGTCAACAGTTTTCGTGCTTGCATCTTGGATAATCAAACAACTATACAACTATATTAAGCTATAATGGAAGTGTTGTCCGCCTTTATGGGTAAAAATGGCAGTGGGGATATCGCATCAACCTCCTAAAAATCAGCATCAACGGAGTGTCTATGATGTTTGGTCTTGCATCATGCACACTCAAAATGCTGTGCATTGGCTTTATCCCATATTCAATATATCAGCTGCCTTTATCGGCGAAAATGCTATAGATGATATCGCTACCACCTCTTGAACATACGCGTCAACAGAGCGTCCACGAATTCTTAAATTACGTTATATATAATCAGACCGCTGTGCGACAATATTAAGCTAGAATGGAAGTATTGTCCCCCTTGATGGGTAAACATGGCAGCATTCATATCGCTTCCACCTCCTTGAAATGAACATCAATGGAGTGTCAACAATGTTTGGTCTTGCATCACGGACAGTCAAAAAGCGGTGCATTTGGTTTAACTCATATTCAATGAATCGGCCGCCTTTATGGGTCACACTGCTAGTGATGATATTGCTACCACCTCCTACAAATAAGCGTCCATGGAGCATCAACAATTTTTGTTCTTGCATCTTCAACAATCCAAGGGCCACGGAATATCGTTAACCCATAATGAACTCATCGGCTGCGATTATGGCCAAACATTCTTCTGATGATATTGGTACGACCTCCCAAAAATGAGCATCAACGGAGCGTCAACAAATTTTGGTCTTGCATCATGGACACTCAAAGCGCTGTGCATCGCCGTTGGCCCACAATCAATGCCAAGGCAGCCTCTATGGCCCAAAATGCTACTGACGATATCTCTACCACCTCCTCAGAATGAACGTCATAGCAGCGTCAACGATTTCTGTTCATAAATCATGAATAATCCATGAGCTATCGAACAACGGTATCCCAGAATTCCCCGTTCCCGCTCCCTTTACAGGCCACAATGCTACTGACGATATCGCATCCGCCTGCAACAATTGATCGCTCACCGAGTGTCAACAGTCTCTGCGGGGGCTCAGTACGGAACTCAGCATTGAACTGAACCAGATTGAGACTGGATTGAGTCTTATACGGTCAGTCTTTTCAATATGCCCTTGTATTGCACTTCCAAAATATGGATGCAATGTCTGACAGATCTGATTGTTTTGCGTTTGGCTGTAGAGTCAATATTTAGGAACGAGCAGTTTGCTGTACTGTGTCGTTACCTTCGGCATTCTTTCGAGTCGGATTCCCCACCACTTCAATTCCTACTGCCGTGTTGCATTCAAAATCGTTGAACACCTAATTGGTTGAGGATATGATCTCTTCTAGAAACAAATGTGTCTGAATTAGTGAATTGAGCGACCTTACATTACATATTATTTTCGAAGCTTGGTGTGCGTCAAAGAATCTATACTGGAAGCGGCCCGTTGCTCAGAATAATTTTCCGCCTGCGTGTAACGGCAGCACGTGACCTAGGTCCGGGTAATGGCCACTGTATATTGTCGGCTGGCGATGAGACTTAGATCTCTCGCGAAAATCTTACCTATGCACCTATTTACTATTACTCGAGTCCACGTTTGCAACCATATACCATCATTACCATACGTATGCCTATCAGGCCGAACGCTGACGTCCGCGCCCTTACACTATTATCGCTTGTCAGTAAAAGGATACGTTTCGCTCACGGGATTTCACGAGTTTACCCCTATCCCGATGCGCCACATCATACAGTCTACAATTTAAATTACAGCCTTCAAAACAATATATCGAAGCATGTTTACTGCAAGCACGGATATCGATCGTTTCATCATTCAATTGAGCACCCTGATGGCAGCGGAGAAGAGTTCAGAGGCCAACCGTCGCACGAGACGCGTCACCGGCGATGGCGACAATTATCACGACTACAGGCCGCGATTATTTGATCCGGCCAATGAGAGAAACCGAATACGACCAAGATATTGAGTCGAACACCATTCCTACGAGTCAATTGCGTCAGATCATCAGCCAGAGAAGCTACAATGGACGAAACGCGTCGCCGGCAGTGATGACGATTTTATCATAAGTACATGATTCGACCCTATCAACGAGAGAAATCGAATCCCATTCCTAGAAGTCAATAAAGCGTGATCATCAGTCGGAGAACCTACAGTCCAAGGCGCGATCTTACCCTTGAATCGGCATTACCAAGAACCGAAGGCGAAGTTGAAAGACGATTGCGAGTCGGCACAGTTGCGACTACATCCCTCCGAATCCAGTACAGTGCATCGACTTCAATTGGTGTGTACACCTACAACTGTAGCAACCTCGAGGAAGCTCGGAGGACAGCAATGCCAAAGGCATTTCGAATAATTCCAACAATTCCGATCCCGGGAATTCAAATCGGTCAAGTCCAATAAGCCCAGTGGAGGCAGCCGTGCCCACTCATCACCAGCGCCGTGGCTTTCAAAGGAAGTCTACGAAAGCTGAAAGGCAAACCGGCAATGCACTGGATGTGGCAGCGGAGACCACAAAACCTACCATTGTACTAAATATACACGGTAACATGCAGCGAGTCAAAGCACAAATCGACTGCGGTGCAATGAGTATCTTTATCACAGAGCCTACTTCGGAAACTCGAGCTACCATACGAACCAGCATTCACCTCCACCCAGGCCCAGTGATGATGTATGTCAAGAGTCGAATGGCCAGTCTCTTGGTTCAGTATTTGAACACCTTAAACTGGTTGATGAATCGGAGGTTTTAATCATCCCAATGAAGGCATACAACCTGGTGTTGGGCTTGCCATGGCAAGAAACCCGAATATCGACTGCAGCAACGGTCGATTGACAGCTCTGCGAGCTCCAAATGGACCGCAACGGGCGAAGATTCCAGAAGCAGATCACACAAGTCTGCCGGAACGCGGTGAGGTAACCAAAATGGTGCGCCTTCCTCCGGGGATACAACTACTCCGGGGAACCGCATTCGATCATCTCTGAGCTAGTGAGGAAGTGGTCGAGGCATTCGCCGTATGACTTGCTGAATGTCAAGGGTTGCTGGGAGCATGTCTGGTAGGTATCACCGAAGGTGAGGGAAACCCCAGGATGCTGAATGCGCGAGCAGGAGCAGCGGCGGTTGTTGCACAAGGAGAGTGACACAGTGACGGTGCTTGAATGACTGCTACCGGCTCACCGAGACACGAAGGGGGAAACTGGACAACTGGGGTGGTGTTAGGGGTTCTCCTCTAGCAGTGATGATGGGACTTGTAAGGAGTCCAACAGCGCATACCACGCCTAGACTCGCAAGTACTCTGCCCAGCGATATGCCTTTTAGCGGAGGTTCATATCGGTCACGA
>Ga0307515_10007556_pt1 | contig 21470 bp, 19 predicted proteins | sample 17_EM_MG_FD_194513 | JGI IMG/M metagenome (GOLD analysis project Ga0307515, IMG submission 194513) | Populus trichocarpa ectomycorrhiza microbial communities from riparian zone in the Pacific Northwest, United States - 17_EM | ecosystem: Host-associated > Plants > Roots > Unclassified | place...
ACGTGCTTCTGTACCTTCCCGCTAGCAGTCTTGGGAAGCCCCCCCTTACTCTCCTCGACCAAATCTTCCATCTGCGAATCTCCAAGGAACCAAACGTACGCCGGAGCGTTCTTGAACCCCATGAGTTAGTTTCCCGGTTACGGTCTGGCAGACGTTGGATCGAATACCTGGGGGTTCATCTTCGTGCTCACGATTTTCCTGACGTCCTCTTTCTGGATCTTACCGCGGTACGCTTCCTCGAGAACGATCCACGCTCCGACGACTTCGCCGAATCTGGTGTCGGGGACTGAGACCGCCGCCGCTTCTCGGATTGCTGGGGAGGCGGTGAGGACGTTCTCGATTCGAACTGGAAAGAGATTCTGTTTTATGCGAAGGTTAATTATGAGGGAGGAGCAACTGATGGGTGTGACACGACTCACCTCTCCGCCTCGAATGATGATATCCTACGATGAGAAAGATTAGATCCCCGAAACGAAACGTTCAGTCTCGCAACTTCAACTTCACCTTCAATCTCCCGACAACTGCGAGAGGTTACCGAATTCCGATCGATGTCAGCTCGACCCCACCCAAATCAAGAAAAGGTTAGCCCTGCCGCGCTCACTTTGCACGTAACCTTCCTCGTCCATCACCGCTTCATCGCCAGTGCACATCCAAACCTGCCCATCTTCTTCATCGATCCGTGTCACAGCCCTCGTCTGTTCCTCGTCCTGCCAATATCTAACCAATAAAGGTTAACTCCCGTCTCCGATAAACGTACGCAGATCACTTTCGGGTGGGAGAACAATCGTACCCTTTCTGTACGAGGTAACCTTTGACCAAGACCTCGCCTGGCGTTCCCCTCGGTACGATGTTCCCATCCGTGTCGACGATTTTGGCGGTGACGTGGGGAAGGATCTTGCCTACGGTTTCGACTCGTTTGATGATTGGATCCGCGGGTGTTGTCTGGAACGATACGGGACTGTAATGATGGCAAACGAAGGTTCAGGGTTTGATCATCGCCCACAATAACCCACAGCAAAGGGCTGTTCGGTATGGAAGCACGGGGGGGAAACTGTCCCTCACCTTGTTTCAGCTAGAAGGTTCAGATCAGATAAACGCAACGCTTTGTCAACGGGGATGATGGGAAGATAATAAAGATGACGGGTGGGTCAACTCAACTCATTCCGTAGGCGACCGTCAGCTCTGTAAGGTTCATCTTATCTATCAGTCGCCTCATGAGGTCGATGGGTATAGTCGATCCTGCGGCAATTCCGGTGCGTAGTCGACCGAGGTCGACGACCTCCCCTTCGTTCTTTCTACGCTCCACTTCGGACAAGACGCCGAGGAAGTGGGTCGGGACGCCGTGCAACGCCGTACACCTGTCAAATTTGACATCCACACGTTTAGTAGAAGCCGGGATCACGCTGGGTCATGAGACCGGGCAGAAGTTTACCGCGCACTTCTCTGCCAAGAGAGCATCTACTATCTTGGTTGGATCGAAGATTTCGGATGGGTATACGATGCACGACCCGTGAGTGAACGCCGCGAGGTTTCCTAAAACCAAACGTGGATACGCCGAAAGCATAGCATAAGTCCCATGATAAACCGGACAGTGTTTCGGGATGCACTCATCAAAACAGTGAAATAGAGGCGGGACGTTACATAGCACATCTTGTTCGGTCAGGTGCATGCAGTCCCCGATAGATAGCGCGTTGTTGAGCAGATTGTGATGAGTAAGTGAAACCGCCTTTGGGTATCCTGTGGTTCCGCTGGGGGCGAGAAAAGGGTTAGCGTGCCTTCCCCCACGCGCATGCAGGAGATGGGCGGGGGGCTTAACCTTGTAAACTGTAGATTAATCACGTCATGTTTATCCAATGATGCCCGTAGCGTCTTTCGTTCTCGTTCTTCCCACGAGCTTTGGTCTCTGACGAGGATTTCACGGAAGTCGATGGCGGATCTGCAGTTATCCAACTCTGCGTGGAAGGCTCGCGAGTCGTGGATGTTGTCCACAACCACAATGTGCTGACATAAACTGTCAGTCGGGGGTGGTAGTAGGCTTTCGCGTCTATGCCCACCTTGAGGTGTGGTAATGCCTCCGCTTGAATGTCACCTTTCGGTGAGTTGGGGATCTCCGGACATGCTTCGGCCAACAGGCTCAGATACCTCGACGATCGGATATTCGGCACCAGGAACAGATGTGAAATCCCAACGTGATTTAGTGTTCCCATCTGCGGCGCCTGGGTTTAGGATTGAAACATTGTTTGCAAGGATTCGATTCACCAACTCGTGAACTTTGTACGCGGGGTTTATCGTGACGATGATAGCTCCGATAATCGAGCAAGCCCACTGAAGCTGGGCATACGCACTATTCCGGCGCGTGTATCAGCCAAGGAGCGCCTCATCGATTGGGTGTATTTCGCACCTGTTGTTCCCCATCACAACTCCCACACGAGTTCCCTTTCTCACCCCCAGGCCAATAAGACCCCGGGCGAGGTCGTTGGCCTGTTTCCATAACTCCTCAAACGACCACCTCAAGTGCCCAGAGTCCCTGCTCGGCTCATGCCTCGATACAAGCGCAGGTCTCGCGGCGAACTTGGTCAGCAACTCCTTCTCGTAGAACGACGGCAATGTCTCGGCAGAGAGGGGCGGCGTGTCGGCTCCTTTCACGTAGGAGAGTCTTGTGACCGTCCGCGCTACAAGGCGCACGGGTTGGATTCGGCCCCGAGCGAACACGCGTGGGATCATGGGTCTTGATTTTTTGAGTTTGAAGTTCAAGAACCCACCGGTCTCGGAGTGCGGGGTCGATCACGTGGGCGGGGTTAGAAATCCTATTTCGGCGTTGCTCGCCTCGGTGGCTTCTGCTCCCCGACCCGGAAAGAGGTTCAAATCGGCTCGTGTCAAATCCAGCTGCTCTACTCGGAGGGCCCAGGTGTCGAGGTGAGCCTCCCCCCGCACATTGGCTCAACATTTACTCCCGTCGGCAGGTGACCTCGCCAACGCGCACAATGCTCCAAAGGTAGCCGCCCCCCGCGTTTCGATACCACCCCTAATAGGCATCCAGGACTCGGAGAACGGAGAGTGGATGATGATGATCGTCGGAAAAGTGTCCGTTCCGTCGGCTTTGAAATCCGAGACCCACTCGACCGGTAACGAGCCTCGCGTCTCTCCACCAAGAGAAATTTCAAACGAACGAGATCCAGGAATGGTTAAATTTCGTCACTTCGCAATACCTCCTGACTGAAAACCGGGGTGCGTCACAATCGGGATCATTCCAATACCGGCACCCACACTTCCATTCTAAAAGAGAGTTCAGGATTACCCTCGCATTCGTCAGTGTCAACGTTCGACGTACGGCAAGCGGACTACCCCTGTTTCCCTGGCCACTTGGATGGTTCTTTTGTTCGACTGAGACACGCCGTGCATATACTTCAACATCATCATGCCTTAGGCAACCACGTCAGATCTGGAGACCGCCCGCGAGGGTAATGTGAAACACTGTCCCCCGGTTCCCATATGACCTCCTGACCTTTATCGGCCGGGAGTAACAAGCACCCGAGGTTCACTCTGGCGCAGGGGTAGCCTGTAGTTCCCAGGACTCCGCCAGACGGGTCGCTAGGTTTCATTCTCTACCTCCTTGTTTGCTGATAAGTCGGTTTCGTGCGCCCTTGTGGGGCCCTGGACCCGACGTTGGGCTCGGGTGGGAGAGCGGCCTGCCTCCAACAGGGGTATTGGTTCTGCGAGACGGCCGATAGTTTTACCTTGATAAATTCGATCATGGCTCGCATGATAGGGTGAGTATCAACTAATTGTCGAACAAGATCGTTATCTGACAAGTCCTGGTCTCGCATTGCAAAAGTCAAGGGGGGTGTCGAATTCTTGCTGGAAGGTAGCAAGGTACTCCCCCCGATATCGCCTCGCATATATAGTCGCCTAGTCTCTCCCCGACGCCTGTGATTAGGGGGTGACGATGAACCATGACTTCAACTGCACACGAGCCGGGTTAATCGTAAGAATGATCTACGCTGACCGAGGCCGGGCGCAGCCGATCTCCACCGTATCTGCAAAGCAAACCTCCACGGTTGATATGAGGAATACTTTTCCTCGGCGAAATCCGGGCAACGACCTCTTATCTCGCTGGACTATCTGGTAAACAAAAGTAGGTGGTGCTTGGGAAACCCGCGATTCTCGAAATAGCTGTAATGAGCCGTGATAAACCTCGAGCCAAGCGGCTGGGACGGCAATCTGCAGCGTACCTAATACTGATGACTGCTACCGTACGGTCACTCGGAATCCCAACACAAAACCAAGGTTCTTCGACAAACTCGAAGAGCCCAGACCCCCTGTTCTATTGCGCGGTAGGAAACGGCCGCCGATGTATCCGCAGCCCTTCCGAAACCTTGGCCATTCGCGTCTACGGCTCTGTTCATAAACAGCAACCTATCGGGTTCATTAAAACATACGTATGTCACGAGGACGGCCGGTCCTTGTCGAGCGGTGGCGTGTCACACTCACCGTGTACATCGTGGTGATGCCTCGTGCTCAGGGTTCCCTCCCAATGGTTTGCTGTGGCGTTCCTCCGGTGCATACTCGTTCAGTCCAGGGGCAAGGTTTTACCAGGGCTAATGAGCGTGTGACCCATCTCAGATGTCGCAGATCTTCCCTCTATCATCATATCTGTGCGTCATCCACCCTTCCACGATCGCACAACCAACGTACGCGTATGCACGCCCAGTAAGTATAAGGATTAGCTCGGTCTGTGCTGATGAAAATGGATATGGAAGCAGTTCCGAAGGGATCCGAGCTACTCAATTCCCAGCGAACGCTCTCGCGAGGATAGCGCTATCTGGCGTTTACATACCATGTACCATGTACCACGTACCTTCGCGGAGTTTACCGTGAATCCGTAATGAGGTTCTGCGCGTGAAACTCGCCCTTCACGGCATATCGCAGATAATCGATACCGGAGTAACGTTATGTACGAAGAGAGCGGGTGAACTTCTGCTCAACAGCTGCTTAGTCATACAACACATTTTTATGGGGTGCCTTGGGGGCGGCTTCGGATTGAGTGAAGCTTTTTTCACTCCGCGATCAATGATCACCGTGCGGGTCCCCACCAGAGCTAGCAAGGGGGAATTCGCGATAGCAGGCTGGAAGGGCAGTGAAGGTCATAAAGTACACCCCGGTGCTCAAAACTCTCTCAAGCTGTCCGCGACGCACGTCATCCCGCGTGTCACCGCTAGCTCGGAATCGCCAGCGGCCGGGGTTGGAAGGGCCACTGCCAACCATGGACTTTTTTCGAGACGCCCAACTTCTGGCTATACTCGACACAATTGGGCCTCGTGCCCCTCTCGGGGGTAGTGCAAGAACCCAAAAAAACCATTAACCACACCACAGGTACCGTCGCTTAGTACCGGGGTTCTCACGGAGTGTGGCGGGGAGGCCCATCGCTCTTTTTGCAAATACTCGTTCCTTTCTCCTCCCGCTTCTGGTCTGGGATCATTCTGATGTGGGACGGATCATGGTCGAAACGCCACCTGCAATTAAGGTCATGGGGTCTCTCTCGCGATTGATTCAAATAGTAAATACGACCCCCCTCCCCCACCCGGCGTACCCTCCCCTGGCTACCGCTTGTATATATGGACGTATGTATTGAAAAGCGCCTCCCCGTGCTCACATTACAGGGTGAGGTTTTGATGGTACATTGCGTGAGCGCGATGGGTTTAGCGTTCAAGATGAAGAAACCGCAGTAGGATCAATCCCTCGTATTTCCGGATGATGCCCCTTGAACCTCCTTGATCTATCGAGTATACACCGTATTTCCGAACTGGTGCCTAATCCCGACGGTCGCTCTCCACAGACGACAAAGCGGAGTCTGCAGGGCCACCACTCACAGCTCACACGCACGCGTGTGTGTGCATCAAATCGTGGAGAGTGGTTTCTCATCCCAACCTGCCAACCGGACCCCTCCTCCGCGCTTCTTGAATCATATAGAACAACGGTGTCCTTACTCAATTCCTTGACCCGGAAGATGTGAATGTATGCACCGCGGAACACGAACTTCCTCGTTCTAGACCCCAAATGCCATGACGAAAGAGGGTCAAGGGAAGCACAAGGAAAAAGGTCAGAAGGTCAGATCCGCAGACGCGATTCCCGATTGATGTGGACAAGGCAAAAGCGCGCAGCCATGCATGGAAGGATAAGAGGCGACAACAAATCACCTGATAAACCGTCGAGTCTATTTCTTCCATGTCGCGAGGGACCCAATATGCATGTTGAAGTCAGGGTCGCGTTCAGAAATAGAATAAAGAATGCCCTGCATCCCCGAATTGAATTGCGTACTGGAAGGTCAGGAGGTACAACAAGGTTGGCTTCGTAGCAGTCAAGTGAATGGAGGAGGAGGTGCCACGATGGAACATGTGGTCTCAAAAGCGCTATTCCTCGCAGTGGCCCATCGCGATTTCGACATGACCTGTCCGACATTCCGAACCTTCTGGTGTCCGCTACGCGACATCGAGACTAGCAGAACAAACACATGGACATCCGGTCGCAATCCCGCACAATGCCGACGTCGACGAAGGGCAATCGAATGAAAGACCGGGTGTCAGGCTAAGACGGATGGAGGAACGACTGTAACTGCAAGTGGAAAAAACATGCAGAAATGAACGTGAGAAAGCGAACCGTTCGGACTAGGAGAAAAATAGCACTGTGGGACTAGACCCGCAGCCGTAGAAGTAGTAGAGCGAGAGCGGCCAAAGCCCAAGACGTAACTGTGAAGGAAGAAGGGACGGACGGAAGTTGTAATTCAAAAGCGGCGATTCGGATGTGGAAATCGTGTTTCCTGCAGAGAGCTGCATGGGGCGGTAATAGAATAGAGGATCCAAGCCCAAGAGGTTGCAATAAGGCAATCAGGTCATTAGTGGCCGGTCTCGACGCCCTCGCACCCTTGTAGGGCTTTTGCCGGATCAGATCCCTCAGGCGTGATTCCGAAGGGAGAGACCGATGGACAGGTAATGGATGGAATAAAGTGGCTCGCGGAGTGACACGGAAAGGAAAATTCGAGATAGAAGAATGGAAGGAAAGACTCACGTATTCATCGTAGTGATGGAGCACTTCACGAAGTTGCTTGCGGGATATGTCTGCATGATAGAGGATCTCGTCATCCGTGCATTTTCCGTCAAAATATTGATGGATACTGTAACAAAGCGTCAGAAAATGGGCGGCAGGAACGCCGAGTGATACTTGCGTTTCGAACCGTTTGACGATCCACGGACTCTTACTCTCGCTCATTTTAGTCAACCATCTTCTCTCCTTGGGTGTCGCACGACCAGGGTCAGGTATGACCGATGGAACGTTTGGATCGTCTTCATCTTCGCTATCCTCGTCGTCTTCAATGTCGTCCCCCTCAACGTCATCCTCCCCGTCATCCTCTTCGCCAGATTCGTAGAATGGATTCTCAGATATCACATCCTCAAGGACCCGGCTCCGGCCTCTTGAGGTGCTGCCGAGGTGATCCCGAGCGCTCGATCTCCGGCGGGACATGTAAGGACCATCGTACTCGCTGCTCAACGCACGAGAGGAGGATGTCGAAGGCAGCCTACGAGTCCTCCGCCGAGCTTCACGCGGCGAAAGAGAGAACCAATTCGGAGAGCCTTCGAAACTGCTTGGTTTTACAAAGTCAGGATCTTCGTCTCTGTCCCCTGCTTCCTCTTCCAGCTGGCCCAGGATCTTCTCATCGGCATCCTCATCTTCCTCGTCCTCGATGGCTTCTTCAGTCAAGGGTAGGCCTCCGTTCCGCCCCCCTCGGCTGTCACCGTCACCTTTCTCCTGCCGGGTGTGTCGAGTAGGAGGTTGGAGCCAAGCGTTCTTTCCAGACCACTTGGCAACCCTCTCGGCCCGCTCCCTCTCCACATCCTCCCTACACTTCCTCTTTACCTCCACGCTAGCAAAAACCCTCACGTGCAAATGAAGGGTGACCAGGAGATCGCGTTTGAGCATCCAAGCGACAACGTTATGGAAGAGCGGGAGAAGTGATTTGTTCGACTGCACCACGGTCGCGTAAAAGTGTTGAGCGGCATTAGTGTTAGGAGGTTGAAGTGGATCCCTGGAATGGGAAGCAGAATTCGAATTAGAGTTTGATTCGGAACGTGAGGGTTGCGTCGGGTAAAAGCCGAATTCAGTTGTGAGTGGGGGTGTGAGGAACTGAGAAGAAAAGGATGAATCTGATGGGGCGAGGGAGGATACGGATGCCGTAAGGGGAGTGAGATTCTGAATGGCCGTTGGTGGAGGAATGGAGGTCGAAATAGCGCTCAGAATCCGAGGGAGGGTCGGAACGAAAGGATAATGTTGAGAAAAGCCTTGATCGAAATCCCTCGTTAGCTCAGCAAGTCTAGACGAACCGTGTCAGAACGGTATGGGGGAGTTAGAATGACAGAACCAACGAAGCGGGGAATTTTGGAGCAAGAATGAATACCGTCTTGAGTTGTGGGTGCACCAGATCAACGAGCTTGGCGCGGCGGTGATGCACTAACCAACGAACTATCGGGTATACTTGAGCAGCGAGGTCCCAGTCGAGCAAGCTCGCCATATCTGCCAACCTGAGACGCCGAAACGGTCAATACAGCGGGCTCAGGGACAAGAAAGCGAGGACACTCACGAGAGGGTGATGGATGTGATCTCCAGGAATTTGATCAGCTGTTCGGCCAACTGCCTGTCCTCCGGTATAACATTCTGACCAGTGATCAAATCCGCATAAAGGGCATTTCCGTCCCCCTGTTCCCCATCATCGAGTAGCAACAGGCTCTTCCAGGGTGCGAGAGTGGGTAGCCTCCAAGCGACGCCGAGTTCCTTGCCCCACCCTTCGGTACCGAAGAATGATTCCTCGTGTTGCTGACACTCCAAAGCGAAATCATCGTCGTAGTCATCATAGGAAGTGCTGCGCAGAAGGGAATCGAGATAAGGCGGAAGTTGCAGTTCCAGCGGTAGATCATGGATCGTGATGTTCGCTATCACCCCCGCCTTGATAGCTTCGTAGAGATTCTTCATCGCCTGGGCGAAACTCGAGACACGCAAGGCATGTTCGACGTAATCTGCGAAGCGCTCGCCCCGTGAAGCATATTGGTCCTTGAGGTTGATCAAAAGGTCTGATTCTTGCTCAACGTAGTTCGACAGAACCTGTTCTTGATAGAGGACGGCGGTAACGGTGAAAGCAATGTGTTCGTATATGATGTCAAGGTACTTGGACACGTTTCCGGAAGCAGACGAAGATGGATCGGGAAGATCCAGGACGAGGACGAAATGAAATGTTTGTAACCACGAGGATGGGGAATTTGGCGCGGTGGTAGGATCCGATGAGTCAGAATCGGTTGATCCTTCATCATCTGCCACGGGTGTTGGCGGGTCTACATCGAGAAGTGGGGTCATAGGCGCGCTGACGGGGGCAGTCTTTGAGGCGGAGGATTTTCGCGGGCCTCTCCCGCGACGGCCGAAGAAAGCAGAAGGCTTTGTGGAGTGCTTATCTGTCCGTGGAGTTTTGAATTTCCAGGTCGCACCCTTTTCGGCGCAGACTGGATGGCCGATGAATGCGAGGTCGTCTACGATCAATTCGAACTTTTGATGACATAATGCTTGGTTCGGACACAAGAGGCCGGCGAGGAATTCTGCGGAATAACCGAGCAACTTGTGATAGCTCTTGGACGAGGATTTCTGGAAGTGATTTACGGTTGGGATGACAGAGGAATGGAAGGAGGAGTCCTGGATATCGTGATGGGCCGGGAGATTGATCGGGGAGTTTCTTCCGGAAGCCCTGGAGGAGGAGTGGGCAGAAAGCGGATGGGAATTGCCGGTGATGTCCGAGAGAGAGTGATCTCTTGACCGGTAGACTGGGGGCCCAGACCAGAGACGATCCCCATCGTCAGCTGCCAACCCTGCAGAGGATGCCTCCGAGAGAGCCGAGGAGGAGGAGACGGTGTCAGACGAGTTTGCCGCCTTCCATGGGTTGTCTGCCTGGAGCGCGGGGGGGTTCTTCGGGTCTGGGCGGGCAAGCCTGGGAGACGAGGCGGGTGCCGGGGGCCATCTGAAGACGAGAGCGGGGCCGGTGTTTGCAGAGTGAGAGACGAGAAGGAGGGCGATGAGAGACTCCATCCTCCGGTCGAGATAAGCGCAAACGCCCCTCTTTCTCTTTCTTTCTGTTCGGTCGAGAACGGTCAAGTGTTTCAGGATTGTTTACCATTGTTTGGCCACCACCCCCGCCAATAAATTAATCACCAATTATCATTGTGGCTAAAGAGTTGCTTGCGGTTAGCAGCACCTGAAATCTGAATCCCCGTTCGAACACCCCCTTCAACTCTCTCCGTCCATGGCCTGTCCGATATCGTCCCCTACAACGACCACAGCGACAGCGACAGTCTCGGATGAGAGGCTTCACGGCCTGGTCTACCCACCCAACTTCCTTTCCTCTCTCCAGGTTCTCCTTCCAAGACCCCCGCCTCACCAACCCATTCGCGCTCTATCAGCAAAACAGTTCGCCCAAATCCATCTCCAGAGTCTTCTCTCCCATGCCCCCGATTCCGTCCTCTTCCCCTTCCTACACGGCCTAGAGGGCGATAACGAGGCCCAGATCCAGTTCTTCTCTTCTTACGGCCGCGTATCTAGGCGGTCGGTTCTCCCCAGCTATCGCGGTCTCGTCTGGGTGGCATGTGACGATGACCACCCGGAAGTTCCCCAGTCCACAGACTCTTCCCCCGTCTACAGCGACGACGACGACCTGGATGATGATGATTTCTCCTCCTCCGAGATCGAGTGTGACGACCTGTCCCCTCAGCCATTTGAAATGGACATCGACCATCCGCCGTCGTCCAAGTTAGAGATAGACACGAATAACCTTTCGCATATGCACCCCGTACACCACCGTACCATGTCTACCACTTCCGATTCCCAGCCCCCGGTGTATGCCGTCGACTATGCCTACTCTAACACTCTTCACGATCGTCGGTCGTCCAACGCCTCTTCCTTCACAGCATCTTCTCTCAACTCTCCGGACTCCGTGGCAACTTTTTCCACCTCTACCTCCAGCACAGGCCCTGCGACGTCCCAACTACAAAGGGACGACCCTGGGCCGGGAACGACGGATGCGAGTCCTCCCGTGCCCACATCTCCATCTCCGCCACCTCCGATGACTTGGAACTTGACCTCCTCTTTCCGTTCGTCCGAATTATTGATCAATACCCCACACGGACCTGAATTTGTAAGACCACGTGTGCCGGATGGGATTAGTCTCCGAAACTTTGGTATCCAAGTTGTGAGTGTTCAATCTCCGATCGACACCGCCCTGTCCCGCCTTCGTTCCCTCCCAAGGGTGCCTCGCATGACTGATCCCTCTCTCATCCAAAAATTAGCCCATCTATGCCACAATATCCGACATCGTCATCTACTCTGCAAAAGGAGCCACCCGATCCGCCTTTGCTCTCGCTGAAAAGTTCAAGCGGGCTATCGAGGCCAAGATGCTCGAGAGGCAAGACCGACTTCGCCAGGACGGCGATCCGAATCCAGAGGCCAATCTGACTGCATACAACGTCTTCGTCTTGACAGCAACTCTCCCAGAGTTGTTGGAATCCATCCCACATCTGATCGCTCGGTACGAAGACATTGAATACAAACACCCCGCCCATGATGCTCCCGTGACTCTCCAGGCCAATTCAATAAGTTTCGCCCATCGAGAGAAGGATGAGATGCGGGACCTCACCAAGGTTACCGAGATCTTTTCGACCTCTCCCCTACCCGACCACCTCGTTGCTTCCTCGCCTTCGACGCACTGGGACTCTGCGATTGGCCAGGTTTACCTCGGCAACGCCAACGACGTGCCGATCGCTGATGAATGGGTCCCTCACTCACGCGGATCACACACGGAAGACCCGTTCAACAGTGCCTACAATGCTCCTGCTCAGGACGCTGGCTTCGACATCTGCATCGAGTGCCACGATTTTGCTCAGTTCCCTACCCCCGCTCACATGCGTGCCGCCGACGAACACCTTTCCGCCCTCGATGCCGCCTGGGCTTCCCAACACTCGAAGCTATTGGACGAAGGAGAGGAATTACCTGTCCGACCGCCCCCCAACGCCAACTCTGTCGTTCACTTGACGTTCCCGAGTTCTCCACCAGCCAACGGAGCGACGATTAGCGCCCTTGCGTCATTTATCGCGTTCTTGGACAGGTGGTTGAAGATGCCTGGCCCCGATGTTTCCTCTTCTGGCCCTGAACAACAACCATCTTTGGCTTCGCGGAAACGCGGGGTCACATTCAGTTCGAGCTCATTACCGCCACAACCGTCCTTCATGAACACTTTCTTCTCCCCTTCGGCGCATACCAACTCGGCAAGCAGGTTACGTTCTACTTCGGCTTCTTATTCTTCACAGAACGACGGCTCCTCTTCTCCCTATCGATATTCGGCAGGATCGGTTCGTACCCGACCCGTCAAAGTTCTCATCTACTCCGCCGATGGCTACACCGAATCATCCGTCCTCGCCCTATGTCTCCTCATGGTCATGGGAGGCTTGTCTCTCCCTCAGGCATATCTAGAACTCCAGGTTGCAAAGAGGCGCAGCTTCTTCGTGTACCAGAGCGACTTGGGACTATTAAAAAAGGTTGAAACCAAGTTGAATCAGGATCGCGGACGGTCAAAGATGATCAATTCGACTGCCTCTGATTCGGCCTCTTCCACAGGACCTGGGACTGGAATGAGCGGTGTTCAGTATGTGAATGGCGTGGAGGGTGGAACCGAGGTTGGCTGGAACCCTGGCATGAGACCCGGCTGGCCGCAGCCCGTGGTGGGTCGAGGCGCCGGGGGTCACCTAAGCAAAGGTGGAGGCGTAGGCGCTGACACCATCTCTGGCGCACACGGACATTCGGCGAGTGTCGAAGAGTTACCCGTTCAGATGCAACAAGCTCAGACTCGGACTGACAACCAGCCCTGTGTTGGCCAGGAGGCTAATGAGGTTGGTAAGACCGCCAACGCCCTGGGATACCCGCCCGGGTTTAGGAGGCAGAGAGCGAGTACTATGCCAATGATGTCGACTTTTACGGACCATCAGAGCTGGTTCAATGACCCCCGATTTAACGGCAGCTTCCCGAGCAGGGTTCTACCGTTCTTGTATCTGGGAGATCTGTAGGTCGATGGTGTGACTTTTGTTTACAAGCCTGCTAACAACTTTTCACAGCAATCATGCTTTCAACGCATACATGCTCCACGCCTTGGGTATCACTCACGTTGTTTCCGTTGGGGAGTGCGCGTTGGTACCGCCGCCCGAGTATAAAAATCCCTCCTGTTCGCCTCCACGCGAACGCAGGGCGTCGTTGTGGATCGAGGAGAGGGAGGGGAGAATCAAGGTGCTCGACATCCAGGGTATTTGTGACGATGGCATCGATACCCTCGAGCCTCAGCTAGGACCGATCTGCGATTGGATCGAGAAGGCGAGGCTGGAGGGTGGACAGGTGCTGGTCCATTGTCGGGTGGGTGTGTCGAGGAGCGCTACGGTAACCGTACGTCCGATCTCGCTTCTCGTGTGATGCTTTCGCCTCATAGATATCGTACAGATCGCCTACGTGATGAAGCACCTCCAAACCTCTCTCGTGGACGCGTATTTGATCGTTCGTTCCCGACGGCTCTCGGTCTTGATACAGCCGAATATGAGGCTGTTGTATAACCTCCTCGGCTGGGAGCTCAAACTGATCAAGGAGCGGTGCGAAAGGGAGACCAGAGAGGCTCACGGGGTAGATGAACATTCAGAGGTTCAAGTTCCCGAGGACAAGCTTCGAGAGGGGCTGAGTGGATGCTTGAACTGGCCGTATCTGGCCAGGGAAGTCCATGCGTTGAATGAAAAGTATTTGCATTAAGGTAGGCCGGCTGTCCTGTCTCCCTAATGCGAATTGACTTAGAAATGTTCGCCAGGGTGTTTCAAGGTTCTCTTTGGGCTTTAGTGACTTTGTTGTACATATCACCTTCTTCATGTCCCCCCTTCTCCCCCATTCCCCATTCACCTGACCCCACTAATTACCCGTCTGGGGCCTTCCTTCATTTCCGCTCACTCTCTTCCATGTTTGCTTGGGCAGCTCATGTGTTTTCCCTCACTGTTGTGTTCATCATCTGTAGCATCATCGTTCATGACACCGAACGTCTCACCGCCGCCGGCATCGGCCGTTCACATATGTAACCACCCTCCACGCTCTCTCAATTGTTCCCTTTACAGCATCGTAACCATGTCACATTTCCGTTCGGTTCTATCAGCTGAAGGGGCCGTTATTTTTTTCCTTTCGCTCATCAGTTTGCACATGTCTGATATGCGAAACCGCAAGTTACCGTAGCCTGTGTCCGTTGTAATACCAGATCCCATCACAACGATGAATAAGACGAGATAATTTACAGCTTCGGACGGGCGGGTGGGCTTCACTCAGACCTTTTTAGCTCACAATTGAAAATACGCCTCTGAACGACACAGGTCACCGAAAATATTCACCCGGAACGGTGCAGCCTTGAGACTATCCGTAAGGCGGTAACGGGGCACCAGCACACCGGACTTCTTGGAATTGTATTGTCTCCAGGTGAAGCGATCATGGATCACCCGTACTGTACCCTTCTCTCCCCCCCGCGTTTACCGGCAAGATAAGAGGGGGCCAGAAGCAACGTTCGATCGAAGCCAACCTCTCTTGATCCCTTTCAGAACGTCATCTGGTGACCCCCCTCGACAGACCGCGTGTCCTTCCTGACAGTCCTTCTTCGGCTTGGGGATCAATTTGAAAAAAGCTTTTGAGGCTTACGCACGCACGCGCGCTCTCTCTCTGTTCTGTTGTTCTGTTCCTGGACACCCAAATCTTTAATTTTTAATTTTGACGGATGCTATTTTCTTTATATCTTTCTTTCTTTTCTTCCTGATGCCGATAGAGACTAGCTATATAGCAGGACGTCGATGAGGACCCTAGCTTCCCGGCCGATGCGATCGGAGTTGCACGATATGACCGTACGACGTTGCGACGAACGTTTGGGTGGTTGGGGATATATATCCTCTTTTATCTCCATTCTCTAACCGCAGAGAGCTAACACGAGGAGCGCGCTATCATCGTGGTGTCAACCGCCTCCCCCACACAACTTACATCCCTCGCGGATTCCCGCTGCTCCGCAGTGTTACGGCTACCTCACGGACTATTCCTGGAGGATCTTTTCTCATCTTCCCGTCCTCGGGTGGATGGATATGGATCACTGTCGGTATCAGTGGGATGAAATTTGTTCTAGACCCGTTACCAAGGCACCCTAGGAACGAACAAGGGCCTTGTTGGCTTTTAGCACGACGCGTAGAATGGCACCACAGATGCAGATGGTCCTCATGGGTGACCTGGGGATTGCGGTTCCTGTGGAACAAGGTCAAGGATATGGGGGTCAGCGGATTGAAAAGCTCTCCCCGGACTGATGGGCCCAAAAGAATGGAGGCTGCTGCGGTGTTTCCTGTTCCGTGGACCAGGGCTAGTCGCTAACCTGACTCGGCGGGGGAGGCGATCGTCGTTTCATCAGATGAAAGGGGACGGCCGATGAGTACTAGACGAGTGACTTGAGTTCCTTGGGGCCCTGGTGGCGCGTCGGGTCGAAGTCGGAGCAGGCGTGAGAATTTCAGCACGTCCCTGCATTCTTCATACCGAGTGGCGCACTTCGGCGAATGTAGTGGTTCCCGACCAAGCTCGTGGTGAACAGGTTCCCCGTTTTGTGTGGCTCTACCAAAAAATGCTCCAAAAAACAGATAGCAGCAATAATTAGCCGTAGTCCCGATCCATATTTCGACCGCGGGCTTCTCACGTTGTTCCCATGTATATCACGTAGTGACTCAGCGGAGGCTCACAAATAGAAAAATTCCAATCCAATGAGCAATGTGGAAGAAGAGCATGGCGTCTACGCGGGGTGAACCATTTCCTCGTGACACGGGCAATAGATAACGCATGGTCGTGGAGTGTTCTCGTGGGATCAGAACCAATTCAGCGATAGATAGTTAGCAGACCAGATGACACTACCTCTGCCACCGCGGCGTGGAGTTCCAGGTACCAAGTCACGAAACTCCACATCCGCAGGCTGTTGACGCCGGCCCCGGTTGAATGTGACTCTGTAAGCAGTCACGATCGGAAATCAGAACGTTCAGAACCCTAAATCAGACGAAGAGTGGAGCAATCAGTCAGCCACAGACGTGCGTGGGTATTGCTGTTGAAGCGGCAAGGTTCTTCGCGACCCGCTCTGTGAATTCTACAGGTGGTGGGGGTAATTCAAGCTGTCGTGTGACGACGTGGTTAGTTACGAGAGAACGGAGAGGTGTCACCGTACCAGAACCGACTCCAGAGCCCGACAAGAGACATTCATCCCGCCCTACGTCCAGAATGACGAATATGCATTATTGAAATTCTTCTAAACCATCTTCTCCGTCTAACCGATCACGGCGCAAACCTCCTTGACAAACTCGGCCGCCCCTCCTGACGTGGTTCGGTTGTGTGTGCAAATAATGGGCGTCTTTGTGGAGGTTCAAGCGTTCATTCGAAAACCAAGAGGAAGGCGAAATGACAGCTCGCATCTAATTGGAGTCCCATTGGAGTCCCCTGGATGAAGATAAGGTTTCCCATCCTGATCCGACGGAGCCTCCATAGATATCAAACACCGAAAGGACGCAAGTATTCAGGTACGGGGACCTGGGGAGAAGTACCTCCGAAGGCAAATACCCTGGTTCACGGTCAGTAAATTTATGAGTAGCCTCAGAGAGAGATCGAGGATCTGACATCCTCTCCCAGCACCGAATACCCGACGTTCGGGCTCGGGAGCTGTTGGGTTGATTTTCCCGTCCTTCAAATACCTCTCCTGGGGATTTGTCTAATCCGGGGGCCGCGAAGCACCACCCTATCGTGTTCCACCATGTCGGCTCCAACAAGGAAGCGCCACCCAGCGGATACGTACATAAAAGGTTTTCTCGACCGCCGCCGCGCCAACGGGAATGAAATATTCATTACGGATCGTCCTGAATGACGCGTTTTGCGATCCAAAGAGTAACGGGAGGGGTACCATCGTGATTCCTCGCTGATCGCCACGTTTGAGTGTGAAAGGCTCCTCATGTCGGACTACCCCGGGGAAGCGCGTGCAGCTAACGACCTAATGGAGTTTGTCCTGCGCCCTCCTGTGTGAACGGTATATCCCATCACTACGAGTCGACGGTGCTGAAAGGCCCGCGCGTTGTGCATTTCGTGAGAGTTTGTAGTAAGCGTTTGTCTCGTCAACGAGTGCACTTCATGGCTTTTAGAATAGGAAAAAAACCCTCAGAGCCTAATCTCCGTTAAGTCGAAGCGGGGCTCACTTAAGACGCGTCATTGATCCAAGGACAGCTATCCCTGGGCGCTTCCTGATGCGACTTTTTCAGGGGGGTGTCAGTCTGAGATGTTAAAGACAGCCCACTAAGAATATCGATTAAATGCAGTGAGATAAATTGTGGGCGGTCGCCGAGTTAGGAAAACGCACAGTGGTCATCGGGAGGCTCCCACCGTTCCTCGTGCCTGCATCCCAAGAAACTTAACCACCGTCAGAAGACGAGACAGATATCTACGGAAAAACAAGGGTGTCAATATGGGGATAGAGGGATGACCCAAAATCCAATACACCACATCACCATGTCCAAGGATTGCCGACAGTGCCCCGTGCGACACCACTCGTCACATTCAACCAAGGATTTGGGTGGACACCTCGGGCGAGGGACCGTGTCTCCACAACGTCAGTTTGTATAACACTAGCGAAGAGTTCGGAGAGGCGTCCATCATGAGTTGGATGAGGATGTGGAAGCGGGTGTTCACTTCGCCGCTCTCCTTCATATACATAGAGCTGGGTAGGCTCGGGGGCAGAGTCTGTGCGCTTCTGCAGTTCTTCCTGACTGTGCCAATGGATAAACCGGCGGGCAACGACAGGTGAGGGGCCCATGGTACCGACGTACCAACGTAGTTTCGGAGGGTGTTGCTCCCACAACCTTCCTTGCCAACCCAAGGCCGATATACGTGGTCGCACTTGTAATTATCTAGGTCTTTCTGGGTATCAGTAACAGCGGATAGCAGATATGCGTGGAGGAGACGTTACCTAACAGCGTGCCAGAAGTGCAGGAATCAAAAAGCGCGGAACCTTGGGGAAGGCCCCCCACTAACCAGTTCTTAGGTGTCTAAAAGAAAGGTCAGTATTTCAACGTTGCGGCGGGCAGAGCGGCACAAGGTACGAATGTTGTCCCTAATTCTGAGCCCACTGAGGGCGACGACAACTGAAGCTACAGAGCGCTCAATGTACGTAAACAGAGCGCTAGGTGAACGTAAACAGATCGAGGGGCTGAGGATGCATACCCTCATCAACGTCGTCACCTTCGCTGCCCACCTTGCAAGGCATCTGTGTAGCTAAAGTGGCTGCGTCACCACTCGGAACAATGACGTTCGTGCCCAACTTCAATAGCGCTCAAAACATCCGTTCCTGGTGAACACTCAGTCCAACTCGTCTACGGGTAGATTTGTTCAATCGATACACACCGTACCTATGGGCCATAGACGTAGACCCCTCCCAGGCTGGGAAACTTCAAGGGTTTCCGAAGATCACGTAGCCCTTCGGACCGGACGACGTGGTAATCCGTGTTTTATCCATTCACGGAGAAGGCCAATGACAGACATGGCAAGCGTGTGAGAGACATGTCGACGATTGATTTCGCCAAGGCCGGGGGACAAGATCTTAGACATCACCCGGCGCCCGATGGGGACTTTGTACGGACGTAAGGTGTCTCTGATTGAATGAAAGGGCCTCTTGGAGTCCGAGAATTGTTTTGTTTCGAGCGGAGTGTGCCCGGAATTATTCCTTTGTCTCACATGAGCTGGGGGGAGATCGAGAACAAGGAGCCCACGATAGTCGAGTCGCCCCTAACCCCACATGGTTACGGAAAGAGGAGCCATTGCTTCTAATTTTCTGGGGACACCACGGTGGGGTCGGCTTAGATAAGGATTGTATAACGCCTATTATCTGGGTCGCTTCAAGTTTCTGGCCGCACCGCAAGAGGGATCATTCTCAAGCAGTAAGAAGGTATTCTGTACAATGAAGACAACGCGAGAGAGAAGTCAGTAAACTGGGGAAGTCACCGCAACGGTAATCGAAACGTACGAACCCATCGTCGTTAGTCACAGGAGATTACAACCTCCTTCCTGGATTCTTCTCCTCAAGAAGCGATTTGCCCTTATTAGGGAGGGAGAGCGGCCAGAATGCACGACTTCGGCGAGGGTGGGGAAACCACTCCCCGCCGAGTAGCCATTGGAAGGAATGTTGTTTGTTTCGACGGTCCAAGACACCCCCCCCGTCGATCCAGAATACCTTGACCCAGTTCCCAGGGTTAGTAAAGTCCGGGTATAAACCTGTACTTGACAACCCTCGCCCACTCTTCCCACTCCTTCCCAAACTCCTCCTTCAACACCCGGTCCTCAACCTCCGCCCTCTTCACAAACTGCCAACCCACGTAAAGCATCACGATGAGAACACTCATAACCACTCCATCCGCATTTGATTCTCCGATCCACTCGCGTAATACCGTCCCTTGAGAGGTGAAGCTCAGCGCGCATCCCGAAATGATAAGCGGCAAGGCTATGTAGGACGGGTGACGGACGTAGGCGTAGGGACCAGTTGTCACGAGTTTATGTGAGGGAAGGATCGCCAAATGGTATGTGAAGTGATGCCCGAGAGACCTGAAGCTAGACAAACGCAACGTAGAAGCGAGGGCGGTGAGCAAAGTGCCCGAAACTAGTCGATAGTTTAAGGGATGTTCGTGACCAAAGCTTCGAGGTACTTCGAGGATGACGAGGATCCAAAAGGAGATGATAAACGCGTAGGGGAAGTAGAGGGGTCCCAATCGTGACCTTATTCCATGTTTCTTCGGTCGCGTCCACCCATCCGGGCTAGATCCCCCGCCGACCCCGCCCGTCTCGTTCTCCGGTGACGTGGAGGCGCCTTTGGCTTTGCGAAACCTTTCCTGGTATTCCTCGTCCGGAATGGGATTCGGCGGTGCAACACTCAGGGTTTGCAAGGCAGTCGCGATGACGAACAACGAAACTCTCGCCAATGCGGCAGACATCCTGTAAAAGCTGGTGGTGGAAAACTTGATGACGAATCTGTTCCGGGTTCCCACGAGCCACGAGCGGGCCCACTCTCAAGGCGCGTTCCTAGGTGTTCCTTCGGTTGAGGGTTGGTTTCTCTTCTGTTCGCAACATTCCGCTCTTGCAAGCTCGGCGAGGATGAAAACACAGCGCAGAGGCGGAACCCGATGGGGGGTAAAAAGCGCAAGAGCGGGCTAGAAGTTGAAGGGTATGCGCTCAATTTAACGAAACATCGATACACAAAACTGATGCACAAAGCTGCGTATTGCCACCCGCCCGACCACCTCCCAAAAGGCGTACAATGATCCTAGGACTACCCTAGAATGTTCACCTTCTGCTTTTTCTTCTTTTTCGAGTCCTTGCTAAATGTCCGCCAGCTGTCTACACGTTGCTCTCGGTTCGCTGTTGTATAAATCGGTAAATCAGTGCCGCTAACAGCGAGCATTTGTAGCCACGAACCTTCCCAATGTGCATCATCCTCGGCCTTGCGCTTCTTCGCTACGACTTCATCCTCTTTCTTCTTCGCTTCTAATCCTTCGTTGGCAAGGTTCATCTTCACCGCCCTATGCACGTCAAACGCGTCAGAGATAAGGGCGATCAGGTAGGCTGCACTCGCGCTTACTTTCGACGGCGAACTTCCTCCTCAATCAGCAGGGTCTTGGAAGCTTGACGAAGTTGAGTCTTGAAGGGTGGAACAAGGTCCTTCAGGCGGTGGTCATCATCCGGGGTGCTTGTAGATAGCGAGAGCGATCTGAGAAGCTGTATCCGTGCCTCCTTGATGATCGCGTCCAGCTCCTCTCGTTTCTTCGGATCGGACAGTTCAGATTCAGCCTAGATTGTGATCAGCAGGCAACCGGAGCGCAACACGAATCGACGAACGAAGTACCTTCTTCAGTAAATCGAAAGCCTCCGGAGCCCGTGCGTGTTGGGTCTTGTCAGGGTGGATAACTGCGTACAGCAAAACGTACGAGGCATGCATGGGTCAACGAACGGATCCTTCAGTCACATCGAGAGGCAAAGCAAGCAGTTTCGTGTAGCACCGACGTGCATTCGAATAGGTGGAGATGATGGATGAGATGGGGTAGAAGAGAGGATCGTGTGCTCACAAAGTGAGAGCTGCCGGTATCTCTTCTTAATCTCCTCTGCTGTAGCGGATTCATCTATGTCTGCGACATCGTAGGGACTACAAGGAACAAACTGATGAGTTCAGTCTCCAAATGCGAGGGTGCACGCCTGCTGCTTACTTGAGCTTGAATGCCTTTAAGATACGTTCTACTTCTAAATCCCGTTGAAGAGCGTTGGATTCCCGACTCAGGATCTTG
>Ga0307515_10007557_pt1 | contig 21470 bp, 18 predicted proteins | sample 17_EM_MG_FD_194513 | JGI IMG/M metagenome (GOLD analysis project Ga0307515, IMG submission 194513) | Populus trichocarpa ectomycorrhiza microbial communities from riparian zone in the Pacific Northwest, United States - 17_EM | ecosystem: Host-associated > Plants > Roots > Unclassified | place...
AATATCTATAAAAAAATAATAATTTTTTCATATCAATATATCCATAAAATTTAAAAACGCATTTCTCATATTAATATATTTATAAAATTTTAAAATCAACTCTTCATTCACATTAATTCAACAACTTAATAGGGTGTAATGCGTAATTAATTAACTAACTTAAACTAATTAATTTCAAAAATAAAGAATTATCTATGTTACATGAAATGAAATGTCAAGTGTTATCGCATAAATATATCTATATTGGTTTTTCATACCTATCTTTCTTTCAGCATTCAAATTTATTAATATAATATCCCTTATATTATAAAAAAAACAAAAAACATCTTATATAAGATAAAGTTTTTTTTTAACTTTATATATATAAAATGTCGGTTTAGCGGTTAAGGCATCGCTATATCCCTGCAATGATGAGAACACAAGTTTGATCCTCAGAAAGCGCACTTATTGAGAATGGCAGCTACGAACCCCGAATCCCGAACGAAATTAGTCTCACCAAGGGTGTAAAAATATCCGAGTAAGAACTTTTATATATATATATATATGTTTTTCCTTCGTATCTTTCTTTCAATATTCAAATTTATTAATATAATATCCCTTATGTTATAAAAAAAACAAAAAACATCTTACTTTTATGATATAAGATAAAGTTTTTTTTAACTGCCTAATATTTTATAACAAAAAGTTCAAAAGTTTTCTAGAACTTTCCATCTGTTCTGATAACTTTCTATATTATTTATCCAATAATTTTGAATACATTGACGTACATACTAGTCACATCTATATCCTTAACTTTGTGTCCTGGGTAATGCGGAGTATTTTTATAAAAAATAATTTTAATTAAAATATATTAAAATAATTTTTTATTCTATTTTTAATATTAATATATTAAAACCATAAAAAACATAACAATGAAAAATATTAATTTAATATTTTTTTTAAAAAATAACTTAAAATACAAAAACAAACCTTCAGCATGCTCCAATCACAAATCTCACCCACCATCACTTGCAATATATATGTTTCAGTCCAATAAATGAATAGATTTGCATAAACTCAGCTAATGGACACAGAGGCCGGTGGCCTATGAGCCTACAAGTCACTCACTTCCTATTTAAAAAGATAAGCACTGAGCATGCGTGGCCGGGAGAACAAGGGATCGCACGCACGCAAGGTAGTTCTGCTTTCTAGAGGTCAAGAATGCCTTGATTGGAATTGGATGAATGGACAAAACGAGAGGAGAAGACAAGAGAAGATTGTGGATTGCTTTTGAGGCCTGTGAGAGCCGGTGATGATGTGTTTTTCATCCTTTCGGTGGGTCTCCACAAAGAAACTTTATAGGCAACTTGCCTTTCACTTTCATCTACATTAATTGCAAAAATTCTGACGCCATTTTTTCTGACTCTTCCAAGACCTTCATATACGTGAAGGGTTGTGTTTTTCTTCTTTGTTTTATCCGGTAGATGGATGGATGGTCCCCTCATGGCATTTTGTTTTCAATATAGGGTTGAGTTTTTTAAGTGAGTTATTGGAAGTAGTAACCAACCCGGAATCGACTCAGCTCAAGACCCGATTCATGTGTTGGGTTAGCGGATTCATATAAACTATGAGATTTTTATTAAAAACATGAAATAACATTGTTTTAATAAATAAATAGTTCAAAATAAACTCAGAAGTCAGGAAAATAAGGCTTGTTTTCATTGCTTTATAGGAACTTCTCAGATTGTCAGCTACAAGAATATCTGCCTTTAACCTGTCCTTATGGCTTGCAACATCTGATTGTGGTTTCAAATTTCCCTTCACAGATGGATTCAAAAAAGGGAACAAATCTAAAATGATGATAGTGCAAGTATGCAAAAGTTGGCTCACAATTCCTTGCACCAAACTGACCATATGTACAGAGAAATACAATGAGCTATGATTATATTGATTTCAGAAAATTTGAGTCAATCTCATAGATGAATTAGGATTCATACAAGTAGTTCAGAGCTGATTTCACTGGCAGAATTTCCAAGTCCAGCCCTCCAAACCAAAATGCACATTACAAAAAAAAAATATGGACCTTTTCTCTACAAGCATACAACAACAGATAATAGTGCTGAGAAAGCACAATATTTGCAAGGAAAATCTGTAAAATGCTCATTCAGCATGATGAACAGAGTCGTCAGAATCTTCTTCTGAAGTCATCTCAGAGCCTTCCTCTTCATCATCAATTTCAACAATCCTAGCAGCTAAATTAGCTGTCATCTTGGTCAGGGCTGCAGTCTTGCTAGCCCTTTGTGAGCGGCTACCTATAGTACGAGGGGCAGTCTGAACAACAGTGGTTGGTGAGGCTTCTTCATCAGAAGAGTCTTCATGCCTAGCCTGTCTCCTGGTACGTGATGGTCTAGTTGATTGCGGAGGGGCTGGTGTTTGTGGCATTGCAGCAGGGCTATCAACATCCAAGTTGATATCGACTTCCAGTTTCCCTGCAATAGATGACGAAAGTTGGCTCGGGAAAAGATGAGGAAGTAGACTGAATCATCAAAACTACTTTTAAAACTAAATTGGTGATTGCTTTCCATGGATTAGGCACTAAATCAACTTATACATGCAGAAACTTTCTAGTGTCGTCAGGAATTCATTCAGTATATCAGAATAACAATTCAATTTGGCCTAGAAACCTCAATATCTGATTTGCTATTGATATATGAAATATATTAACCAGCACAGAAAGATCACACTGTAAAGCGACCAATCCTTCTTTCCAGATACGTTTGTGATTTATAATATACGAGTACATTCTTATGCTTCAGCTTCTTGGCATTTCTTTTTTTCAAATTTTTTCGTAATCTATGTAATTAAAATATCTAGCAAACTGTCATTAAAGACGCAGATCTTTCAGGAATTTCCTATGAAAAGAAGGAATTTACCCAAAATAAGTTTTGCTTGATCCTCCAATAGCTCCTCTTCTGGTTGCTTATCTACTGACTTGAGACGTTCAGCCATCTGTTTCAGCTCCTTTACAAGGTCTTTCTCTGTCGATACATTTCCAGCCACACGATTCAAGAGTTTCCTCATTAATTTTATTGCACCTTGTTCCGATACCCGAAAATGGAGCAAGTCAAGTATTCTACATAGTGCTGAAACATATGACCTCTCAGCTGGTGTCTTCTTTGTAGTGAAGCTTGCCACCTGCATGAAGCACAGAAGTAACAAATGAAGAAGTTCGATATAAAAGAAAAGGTTTGAAGCAATATCAATCAGAAGTAGGGTTGTCAACTGTAGTGAGCAGTGCACATATACTAACTACTGAACCTGAAATCAAGGAACACAGAACCAAGGATGCTGATATATATAGAACACTTACTGTATTCGATTTCTATTTTCCTTTCCAGGTAGGAAAAACTTTTAAATTGAGAAAAAAAGGTACATACGATTGCTGCAATATGAGTAAACATTTCCTTGCTTGGAGTAGATAGGCAGTTTTAAGGAAATGGTGATTATGTTATAGCACTCTGACATGAGCTGTGGAGGGGTCTTTTTCCAGGAACCAAAGTACTCTCTAAGTTTACAACTCAAGGAGTCCTGTATCGTTGGTTAGTTCTCCTTTCATTTGAAATATGCTTTTGCTCTATGCTTCCTAAGGGTTCTTCAGTTTTCTATGGTCATCAGTGGAGCTTAGTTACTCCTTATTCAGGTATTTAAATACAGCACTTTTCCATTTTCCATAACAAAGTATAAGATGTCTCACAAGAAACAGGTTCCTAAACATCCATGTAACTTAGAGGACCAATGCAACTTGGAGCACTAACTATGATAGGATCTTCCTGGATATCAAAATCCTTGTCATATATGACTTAACAATAGTGCTAAGAAAATAAACATGTATGAATTTGAGCACATACTTTCCTAACGCAGCATCAGGACTAAAATTGCACAGCTAAAATTTGACCGCTTAGCCTTTTCAGAAATACTGTTATATAACAATTAAAGCTTTGGTTGTAAGAGGTCACCTCTGCAGCAATGCGAATACCAAGTCCCTCATCTGAACATTCAAATGAAGGTTGCAAAGAGCCATCTACAGTTTCATTTGGTTGCGTGCTACAATTCTCACCCCCATTTTCAGTCGGTTTAGCATACAAGGGGGCCTGCATCATCTGCAACATAAATCGTGATGCTTGGACTGCACGCTTACGCATATTAGACACCACTACTGCAGAACCTCCAGCATTTCCATAGATGCCTGGCCACATAGAACGCATCACTAGAATGAACGCCTTTGACAAATGCTTCTGCATTTACGTACTCAAAATTGTTATAAATCTAACAGGCATACACAAAACAAGAGATAAATATAACTATCCTGAAGTGTGCATAAAACATATCAAATCTCAGAGGCTTGCCTTATGATTTGCTGATAGTGATGGGTAATGCTCAAAGAACACGGATAAACATTGTTTCAACCTGCAAACAAGATAGCAAGAAACAAAGTTAGATGGCCATTCTTATAGAGGACAATAATGAATGAGAAAATAGGTACAGCACAGTCCACCTCTGCAGGTCTTTTGTTTCATTACTGAAATACAATTTAATGAGCTTAGCTAAGTGCAAAGGGTGTAAAGCAGCTGGTATGCTTGGATAATTCTCACTAAGGAGAAGAATCTTAGCAAAACCTTCACCAAGAGCAGCTTGCACTGTCTCATTTTCTTCAGTTTCGACATCTCCCCAATTATTTCTATCAAAGCCAGCATATAAGAAGTCAAGCAATTCAACATTCAAATTGTCATCAGCCTTAGAAAAGTCCACAAGATCAACTGCCATCTTGTCACCCTGAAAATTGGATGAATGATCTAGTCCAATCACCCTGTCAACTTCCTGAGGACCGTGCCACATGACAAGATCAATTAAAGCCTTGCACGCCATTATGCTAACTGGAGCAGGGCCCTTAGCAAAAGAAAGCCTCAACTGCTTCAATAGTTCTTCACTTGGCTTTTTCTCTAATAAGCCAAAAAGGCCAAGACACCTGATAGCAACCCTCTGCACATCCAAGTGAGCATGCTTTGCCTGAAGTCATCATTCATACCAGTAGTTAATATCGTCTGGAAAAAAATAGCATGTTGAGAAATGATACATTAATTGCTGCAGTAATGAACACATAAAGCATGGAATTTTTATACAAAATGAGGCCAAATCAAAAACAAAATGTAGGCATGACTAGGTTAAAGCAAAGGGAAAATCCATGAAGTGCAGCTTTCTTCTTACCCCAGGAAGCAGTAATGACTGCAGTAATTCAATAGGCTCAATAGCCTTCCCTTGAAGCCAGTACAATGATTTTGCATTTTCCAAAAGAAGACCAGTAACAGCAAGGCTGTGCATCCACTGCATGAAGTCTGCTGTTCTCTCCCTACAGGGCGTGGCAAGTTCTTCTACAACTGCAAGAAAAACTTTTTCAAATTCACCAGCAGCAGCATGGACTTTCTTTGCCAAACTGGACACTGCACCAGCCCATTCTTTGTCGCCACCAAGGTTTATTCCATCTCCTATGATAACCTTGTTCCCTTCATCATCCACTTCATGATCTAAGGGCCTGTGCAACAGGTCTTGTACAAATGCACTAGCAACCTTCCTGCTTGTAGAGTCAGAAAAATCAAGCATTGCACCAAGCAATAGTAGCTGCCGAGATGCAAAACGATAATTTGGTCCTGAAAACATCAAGGTCAAATTAGAATATATAGTAGGATAACACATTCCAATCATCTAATGTCACCCACCAGCATCTATATGAGCTCCGACCAAAACTACATAATCTGAAACTGTTGCAGGAAGAATCCTCTCGAGAAGATCATTGTTGTCTGAAGCTTCAGCTGCATACACTGCAGCTTCAGTGCCCATTGTAGTTGCAGCATCAGAGCCCTTCGCCTGTTCAAAGACACTTTATGATCAGAGTGCATGGATCTAAAATCAACATATTCAATCATGATAACTTTCCCAGAAGAACATAACGTGAAGGATCAACCTGAAAAACCAAAAGTTATATTGTTCTCGAAAAATTCATATCCTGTTAAAATGATTAATTCTTCTACACTAGCATTAGTATAAGTTTTTTGTTCTTGGCAAGAGGTTACCTCCAAACAATTCATTTGAAGAAGTTATCCGAATTAACTTTCAAGTCTAAAGAGCATCAAAAGATTATTAGTTATAGATAAAAGGACAGCTGTGCAGCCATGTATATCAAGGAAATAGGGAATGAGCTTTAACAGAATGCACATTACAACTTCATGTCCTTTAAAAACAAAGCAAAGAAAGAGGCATTTGCATTACTAAAACCTAGGATCAAACAAAATCCATCCCTACCCCTTCCCAACCATTCTAAGGGACTATAGGAATCAGCAGACACCCACAATTATATTATGATGGGAGTTGAGATGTCTGCTTCGACAAGAAATCTACACAAAATATAACCAGAGTGATTTGGATTTGGCAGCTTGATATCTGGTGCATTCTAAAAGTAAATAGTCAGAATAAGAACAGGTGATCTGGCAGCTTTTGGAAAATAACTTTCTCCTTAAACATCTAGTAGGGATTCCATTGAATAACCACAGCCTTTAAGGGTGCTAGGATCTTCTGGGAACTCTGAAGATTAAACAAGTTATAAAACTTAAGAAAACTCATACACGCAACAGTTCCATGAAGAAAATAATTCAGCTTGATAGCTCATTGAAAACCAACAAGTCAATTACCTATTGATTATGCTCAGAAAATTTAACTTTGAAGACGTGATAATCTCATTTCTCAATAAGATTGAGAGAGGAAATAAAATAACTGCTATGATGTAAGGTAAATGCTTTCCTTAGAAAAAACTCAAATATATTTCACTATGCTTACTCCCTTCCTCCCTTCATAAACAAATAAAACAAGTAAACAATTCAACAGCCCATGCCAAAAGAAAACGAAACAAAGTATAAGTGAAAAAAGCTTTGCCTGTGCTTCTGTCTGCAAGTGCCTGCACACAGTTTTCCAATAAAGAGCAAACTCCGGTTCCATTAGCTGGATGCTTGCAGAGCAGTTTTCAGGTTCCTCTGTCATCAAAACAGGAAACCTTAAGGATACAACAAATAGCAAGTTAACCACATAAAATATCAAGCGATCAACCCTGAACAGGCTAAATAGATTTATCTTGCAGAAGCTATTAAATACTCAACTATCAAGGCCTCTTATGACACACTAGTTTTGATGCACCAAAAAGTTAGAGAACCGATATTCAGAGGCGCACAAGAAGATAAAAGGGGAAACATGAATTAGGCATGTTGAGTGGTCATTAGTAATTGATTCTACATAGAAATTTTTGTAATTTAGTTTAAGTCTATGAATGCCAGGGATACAATGAATATGTTGTTTCTTCAAACATTTGATGAGTACTACAAGAGATAACAACTAAAAAATTAGATTTAGTGCAATTTGCTTGGAGAAGGATAAATAAAGATGGAAAAGCTATGCTTCCATCATATAAACCCAATGTCACAGAAAAAAGGAAGCACTTATTCTATTTCTATATCTCGCTTTCATCAAGTGGAGAATGTTGAAGCGCTTGTGGAAGTCTGAACTCATGTCTCTAGAGTCATCTTTAATTGCAAAAAGGTTTTAGTTTGATAGCTTGATTACAAGCATAACCAAAAGAAATTAAACAGGTCATTAAAAAATATGCCTACAACAGAACATGCATGGTCGTTAGTAATATCAACAAAGAAGCAATTTTTCTTCTTTCCATCCTTAAAGACCCAATTTGGAGAAATTTGACAGGCAAACACATCAAATTGTGTTCTCCCTTGAAAGCTACCAAAAACTTTATAAGTGTAGGGAGCCGGGGAATTAAATATCATTCTTAAACCATGCTCCATCTAGCAAATATGTATGCTAACTGGCTTTTTTTTTTATCAAAACTCATGCTACAAGCAGCAACAGTCACTCCATGGATATATGGGAATTGAAAAATGTGAAAGGAAAAAAAAAAAAATAACTGGAAAATAAGAGTGATAAAACAAAGGGCTACAATCTGACAAATTTATTGAAAAGATCTACCAACCTCCATTTTCACCAAAGGTTGATAATATATACTGCCGGATACTCTGATCGCCATGTAATTTTATTAATCCATCTTTTAATAGAGCCTCCATCACAGATTCCCCAACCAATTCATAGGTTTCAACATCAAGATACTTAAGAAGTTCAATGGGATCATCATTGCAGCACTTAGAAAGCCATTCATCTCTCATCAACTTTAAACATTCTTTTGCAACAGCTGCAGAACGATCAGCAAGTCCTCTCTGTAGAATTACTGTCCTCAGCTTTATGCTATCAAACCAATAAAAAGAGAAGCCTGATGAGAAATATTAGATGCATGATCACTAAGTTACAACCAGACATTAAAGCACATAATTTCCCCAGAGATTCAATGGAACATATACAATTCAAAAAAGGTAATTTGAAGATGTATCTTTATATATGAGAGCAAAGAAAAAGTCTCCAATAGATTAAAGCGAAAGGCAAAATTACATAACAGTTCTGAAATGACAACATCAATTACCTGAGACTTTGAAGAGGAAATTTATTAGCTAGAACACAGAATGCAGCTTTGCGGACTGACTCGCTCATATCCAGGGTGCAATCAATGATTGCTGGTGAGGTTGCATTGGAAGGTGGCAAAGCTAATACAATTGTCTTACGAACCTCCTGCAAATATGCCTCAGGTAAGCATACAATGGACAAATTTCTGATATCCAAATCACTATAATAATCTCACAGCTTTTTTCTCCATTGAGTTGTTCATCTTTTTATGTCCAACACAATATATGAAGTGCTGTATGACAAGTATTATAAAAGATACAACAGATTTTTCCGCATTGTTTAATTCACTTTATAATATGAAAGCTAACCCTTCAATATAACAGTGTTGTTCATAATTGTAAAAAACTATAGGAAAAGGATAAAATATAAATTTAATGAGTTCATCAAATTTCTAATATGATGAAAAATATTCAAGCATTTCTTTTCTGAATCAAATAACCATTAACCAAGATGGAACAACTGACATGTTATGGTAATGAAACGGGTTCAAAAGAGTAACAGTCCTTATATTGGCAATTATATGTCGACTGTATTGGACATCCAAATCTATATTATATATGTGAGTGTGTTTTCAAGTTCATGTGTTCAAAAAAGGACCGTGCTCATGATATCCTTCCCATTCACATAAAGTAAATGAAGGTGGTCACTTATGTTCTCCAACACAAAAACAGGTGAGAATTTTTTCAGAAAGTATCTGCGAATGAACCATCACCATTGGAATGCCTCCTATCCTCACATGACTTCGTATCTCCCTTTTAAACGCGTCAATTCATAAGCATGTAACAGCTCTCTTGATCCTTACTCTCTAACAAAACACTAAACATGCATCCAAATCTCCATCTGAAGTTACACCAACAAATCATATTCATTTGAAGCAATTGGGACACTCACTGCATTCTGCTCCAAGGGAAGCACTTCAAGAAACAAATCCAGAATATCACTATTCTCAGTATCATTTGCAAAGCGTGAAAGAGCTCTAACTGCAAATGTGCGAATAGCTGGAACTTTGTCTGCAACTCTTAGCTTCATGGATTCTATAACCTCATCCCAGAGCTCATTGCTTACTTCCGCGTCATCTGGCAGTCTCAATATAATCTACAAAAAAAGCAAAAATACCATAAACAGAAAGAAGAAAGCAATGCAACAGTTTTCCTACAAGAGTCAAAACCCCGGGTCCCAGATTCTAAAATCTAAACTAGAATTTTATTCATAAGCATATCTCGAAAAACGAGCCGTGTTCAAAACCTATAAACGAGAATAGACAAAACTCAAATTTATACTGCAAAACTCACATTTTAATTCATTAAAATATTTACTAACAAGCAGTGTTTCAGATTTTAGAATTATAATTCGATTTTTAAAATTATTATTAAGGTTTAAATTCATTGATACCTATTAAAATCCACAATTTTATCAATAGTAAAACAAGTAAAAACCCTAAAACATTGAGAAAAATACCTCAGAGATAATTTGACAAGATCGAAATCTAACACTCTTATTAGCGGCCAAACTCGCAGTCATCAAAAACCTAAGGAACTCCTCCAGAAACCCATCACCAGCAGCACCCGCCCCCTCATTCTCTTTCCCATCACGCGCCGTAGTGGAGGCGGCAAAGACAGAGACAAACTTAACAACACGCTCAGCAGAGGCAGACCGTCGTTGGAAGAGGAAAAGAGGAGTTAGGGATTTGCAAAAGGCAGAAGCGAATTGAAAAGAATTAGGGGTTTGGGGACTCTGATTCGGGGATCTTTTCGGAAATAAGAGTAAAGACAGATCTTTTAGCTTTCTGATGTGTGTAGCATTTGACGTTTTTGTTTCTTCAAGAATTTTTGAGATTTTTTGAATCAGTTTCTCTGTGGCATCCATTTCTCTGGTCATTTGTTTTCTTAGCAGAGAGAAGAAATGTTTAATTTTGGGGATTTAGGGTTTTGAATTTTGATTTTGGGAATTTTTTTGAATTCGAGCGGGAGCTTTTTCAAAAAGAGTTTTAATGGGCCGATTATTGAGACTCGAGAACTTTGGGCCGAAACAGGCTAAATTCTCTAGTACATTCCCTGAACGAGTAGCCCACAAATGGTGAATTATTTGGTGGGTTCCCTTGGTGGGCCCATTGATCAGATGGTTCAGGATTTTCAAGACATCGGAATTTTTGGGATTGGAAAATATATGTATATATTGTATAAAACAAACCTTAAGTTGATAAAAAATTGAAAGTTTTAGGACTAAAACGTGAATTATTCAAACTTTGGGGAAGACATTGTTCTATATGTCCCAAGCATAATCGTGAATTAATTCATTATTGTCTCCTACTAAATTGTTCATCGAAGAAAAGTTGGGTTGATATGGAAGAATTTTCACAAAATATTCGGTTTGAAAATAATGATTTTTTTTCCAATTAAGTGTTTATTTAGATAGAGTCAATCATCGTAATTGTTCAGAATCTACAAACCACTCTTATTAACTGTAAGAATTTCTTCACATATGTAATTGATAAAAGTAATGGCAAGGATAAATAGGATTCAAAAAGCTACCTTCTAATTTTACGGTGCTCGGTGGATAATAAGCTGCATCCTATTAGTTACTTCAAATTTAAATGTTATTGCCGGTTTATTAAGTAAGCTTCAACCTTACTATTTCAAATCATTACTCAATCTGGTAGGTTGATTCATGATCTTAGTGACTTGAAGTCTAGGCCAAATCAAGTTTCAATAAAAATACAAGAGAATTGACCGGGTGTATCCCGATCCAAATTAACTCGAGTCAGCTCACTTGACCAATACCTAGGATTTGCCCGAGATCGATTCCGAAATTGAGTTTAAAAATTATGCTTCACCTAGTTAGAGAAATGAAAGAACCCAGCAAGTTCCATGTCTAGGATTGAGTGCCCTAGACTTTCCTCGAAACTATCTAAACCTTAAAGTTTTAAACGTGTTTGGGAGTGTGGTTGCGGTTGTTTTTTAAAGTGTTTTTCACTCAGAAATATGTCAAAATAATATTTTTTTTATTTTTTAAAAATTATTTTGATATCTGCGCATCAAAATGATCTAAGAACACCAAAAAAATATTAATTTAAAGCAAAATAAATAAATAAATAAAAAGTTTGTGCACCTTAAAATATATAAAAAGCTAAAAATAGCAGGATAACTAGTTAATCGGTTTCTAGATAATCCAGAATTGGTTAATCAATTATTCATACAAAACCAAGAAAATCATTGATCTTATATTTCCTATAAAATTATTAATTCAGTCTGATTTTACTAATTTTGCACGAGTCAAATATGTTTTTACTAGTTTTCAAGTTTTTATTTTGATTTTGCATATTAGATATAGTTAACTCGTAAAATCATATGATTTTATAAGTCCAATCGTGATTTTAACAACAAGACATATAACACTTTGATAGTTTTTAATTTTTTTATTTATAGAATGTGTCTTTATAAGGTACCATTAAATTAAATCTTGGAGATATTACTTTGAGTTTAGTATATACATCACGCCAACCACAATAATCACATTAACAACTTGAAACATATCCTTCAAAGATAAGATGAAACAATCTTGAGGGTAACTTAACTAGTTAAATTTTGGATTTGTTCTTTAATGATCACGTGTTCGAGTCCTCTCAGGGGCACTGGAAGCTTACATGGTCGTTAACTTCAAAGCCCGTATGATTAGTTGATATGTGCGCAAGCTGGTCCGAATATCCATGTTAATAAAAAAAAAAAGATGCAATGAAACAAGTGAACGACATGAAATGGAGAAAAAAAAACCCATTATCAAAATACATTTTTGACTGGTTCAAATTTGATTTGTAACAAATATATTGCGAGCTTTTAATTTCAAAATTATTAATTTAAGACATGTAAAACTAAAAGTGATTGTTATTATAATTTTAAAAAAACCTGATCCGATAGTCAATTAGAGGTAAAACTCAGGTCACGAGTCAAAAAGGTTAATTCAGGTTGACCCAAAAATTTTTAAAGGTATCAAAACGATATCGATGTGACCAATTTTCTTTGTTTAAAGAAAAGTGAATGAATTTTTTACCCAAGTTTGATCAGGTTTTATCCTGGATCAAATGATAACTTAGGTTTTTAATCGGATTGAGCTATTTCAATCATTCTTTTCTTCTTTTTTTTAACTTGATCTAAACCTTAGGTCATCAAAGTCCCATGTTGACTTGTCAAGTTAATTCAAGTCTTACAACTAGAGTTATTATAATATTATTAATTTGAACACTCAATATAAATTAAAATAAAAAATAATAATATCTAATTATTTTTTAAAATATATAAATTTGAAAGCAATGCATATTAAGAGTAAAATATATTTTTTTATGTTTTTTTATGTCTTATCCACCATCAATCAAACATGATATAAAGACAATTGTTTTATTTTATACATCACTATCAAACATAATTTTATATTCGTTTCTTATCCTGTCTTGTCTCTTTTATATCTACTGTGTTTGTTTTTTTTTTGTTTCAGGACAATAATTAAATACTCCTTGATAACTTTGATAAATTTTTAATTTATTTACATAGTTATAAAACTTGATTCGAAATAATACTCATGTTACAGGTGAAGAGAGTTAATCTAGGCTGATCTTAATTTTTTAAAAAATAAAAAAAATTATATAAAGTTATTTTGATAAAAAAAAAAAACAAGTTGAGTACTAGATTACTCCTATTTTTTCTTCAACTTGTATCAATCCATATTCTAAGTCGACTAGGTATTAGGTTAGCCTATCCCGTGAACTCAAGTTTTAAAACTATATTTATTTATCCTCCAATATTTCATCAATGTAAAATTACTTAGTACTAAAGTGAGAATCTTTATATTCGCATCTTCACTTTCCTGTTATTTTTCCACTCACAATGATTTCCCAAAAACCTAACAAAATATATTTTGTTAGAAGCAATCTTGGATCACCTAATTCTTACTAAAATCAAAAGAAAAATCTAAAACTCATGGAAAAAGTAATGTTTATATGTTTTTATTTATTGTTGATTGTAATGCTGAATTTTCAAATTTTCTTTTTAAGGGTATATTTCTACTTGGTTTATTTGTTATTCTAGAATTGTTTAGGAGCATCTGAATCCTTTAATAAAACAAATTATACATTAAAATAATTTTATTGCTTTTAAAAGCAAAATAAAATAAAATTTAACTATGGTCTATGAGCTTTTTTATATTTCACATTTTGTTGCTACAATGTAATGTCTCTCTTGTCATTAGAATTAAATTTTCAAAAGCTTGATCACAGTGGTTTATTCATCATTTTATATTGGTTTTTCCTTAATAAGTGTTTGGTTTTATGGGCAATGTGGTATTTTTCATAAATAAAAAAAGTTGATAACGCGTGTAGCTGATGCCAGTGGTCAACACCACTTTCCCATTACGTTGTTCGATTTGTCTTGACCTCCTCTTCCTTTCTATGTGGTGTGTTTGGTCAATGGATCTCATGTGAGGCTGCAACAACCTTTTTTCCCCTGTCATTTCTTTTCCTCATAGAAATTTGCATCTTACCCTTCAAATTAGCAAATCAAACCTTGAAGTTTGTTTTCTTTTGGTTTCGTCCCTCCTTTTTTCTATTCCTCTTCTTTATTTTAATTAATTTCTAAAATTTACTTTTTTTAATTTCACTCTCCCTCAATTTTTTAGTTTATCAAATTTGATCCCCATCATTTTGATTTATGTTTTTTTTAATTATTATTTAAGATAGTTATTTATTTATTTTTTTTAATTTCACTTTCCTTCATTTTCTTTCTTTTTTTTTTATACTCAATGCCCATTCTTTTTATTGCTTTGATAAGTTTTTTATTTCGAGAATTTTTTTTTAATTTTATCATTTAACATTAAATTAGTTAAGAATTAATTTTTTTTATTAAACTCGAATTTGTAATTTTACGGATTATAAATTTAAAATATTAAACAAGGTTTAGAAGACTCGCCGATAAATTATTGTATGCCATAATTATACATGAGAAACAATATACTACTTTCGAAAAATTGAGTTGAATATACAAAGAACCATAAGGTCAATGCTCCTTGAACAATCATTATTGCTTAAATTGAGTAATTGGGAAGTTATAGTTATGAAATGTATGCATCATAGCATCTTTTCAAAGTGTATTGATCTAGAAGACATTCAATACTTTATCAACCAGCAAGAGTTTTATTTAGATTAGATAAAATCTGATAACATCTCGAGATGTGATCGGCATTACATCAAAGCAAAAACCTATATAACCCCTTTCTATGCCCTATAAATCACAAGGCAAGCAAGTAAAGCAATGAACTCACTTGCTGCCTCAAATACAAAGGCAAACAAATTGAAAGACAACCATCTTACTGACACAAATCTTTCCATGGTCCCTTGCAAAGAATACCACCGACACTATTCTGTCTAAGAGGGGCTTGTTGACGTTCTCATGGCTTCCACAGGATGGTGGTTTCTGCAATCATGGAAGTAACAACATATGGATCCATGTTCGAAGCAGGTCTTCTATCCTCAAAATACCCCTTTCCTTCTTTCTCTGTGTCGCGACCAACACGAATAGAAGCTCCACGATCAGCCACACCCTGTCAATCGGACAAGATGTAATGAAATTAATGTTAGACATCTTATAAAAAGAAACCAGGCAACAAGGAAATTGTTTCTTCTTCCTCTTACCCATTTGAAGGTATTAATGTCAGCCGTTTCGTGTCGGCCGGTGAGTCTCCGCTCATTCCCTTCTCCATAAGCTGCAATGTGTTCTTTATGCCTCAGACCAAGCTTTTCAATTGCTTTCTTGATGATTTCATAGCCTCCTTCATTTCTCATAGACTCAGTACTGAAAATGTGAAGGATTTTCAAGTATGAGACCAAGACAATTAAAGAGCAAGCAAAAAACTTAAGCTGAAACCAACGATGCAAAATTGTACCTGTAATTTGTGTGTGCCCCCGCTCCATTCCAATCGCCCTGGCAAGATAGAAGTCCTTTTTTGTTAGAGCTTAAACGATAAAAGCTACCGAAAGATAGAACTTAGATAAGGGCTAAGTAAGGAAATGAAACAAAAACTGACCTGAATTGGCTTGGGATCAAATGAAAGCACAACTCCAGCAACCTCAGTAATCCTCTGTTAACATAAATATAGACCTGAGAAAATAATATAAATTGGAGTCCTAGTACTGTCTTCTGTAATCAAGTATACTAAAACTACCTCCAAAATATACCGAGCAGCCCATAATTCATCTCCGGCGGAGATACCGACTGAAGGTCCAACTTGAAACTCCCACTACGTCAAAATGAAAATGATTTAATGTTGCGAAACATAACAAGATCACAAATGTTCTAAATTAGAATTTAGAACTGTAAGATCAAATAAGTAGGGGGGGGGGGGTGGCAAGTTCTTTGATTTTACTTGGCCTGGCATCACTTCTCCATTGATGCCGCTAATGTTAATGCCTGCATACAGACATGCCTTGTAATGCGCATCGACAATGTCACGGCCGAAGGCTTTGTCAACACCAATACCACAGTAGTATGGTCCCTGAGGGCCAGGATAACCACCAATTGGCCACCCAAGTGGCCATTTAACATCTTTCTGCAACAAGGTGTATTCTTGCTCAAGGCCATACCTGGTTACATATCATGTTTCAAGTTGATCGTAATTGTAAAATCACTGAGTAGGTATTCTAATAAAGAAAAAGAATGAACAAAATAAGGGTGGATTAGGATATAAAAAAAAATACCAGGGCTTCTCAGCAACAACCTCAGGATGGCTGAATATCTTAGCAGCATCACATCTCTTATTTGTCGGAATTGGCTCGCCAGCAGGAGTATAAGCGTCACATATGACCTAAAGAATCAACATCAATGTCAGAGAAAATGACTTCAAGCTATGGTGGCTACATCAAGTGAGAAGATATAGTGGAAAGTATTGAGCTTACGAGGATGTTATTGCCCCTCCTAAATGGATCTCTGAAAATAGCTTGTGGACTGTTTCAAGGAATAAGTTCAGAAATATTTGAAAATTAACAAAATCAAAAGAACAAGGTGGTCCAACATTAGTAAAAAGAGAAGCAAATAAAAGCTTACTATAGGATCACTTCACTGTCTTGTCCAGGAGCCTGGCCTGTGCTGGAACCATCATAGTTCCATTTGGGAAGCTTTGCAGGATCACTAACTGGGCCGGACAGAGTCTGTCCATAAAATCGAAAAAACCAATTTTATTAGCTTGAACAAGAACAACACATACAAAACCTTCAAAGCACAAAGTTATATACCCTTGCTTTGCTCCTTATATCCAATCCAGATCCACCAATCCTGTTCAAGAATTGAACAAATCATTGATTACTAGCTTGCTTGGTTACAGAACAAGGCAACCTCTAACTTCAAAGATTTATCAAAATTGAGCTTAGCCATGTTAACTACCATAAGAACTTGACAAAACTTGAACCTCCAAGGAAAAATCAAGAACATGGGATCATTAATTCTGATACCACAAATAATCCCTTTTTTAATCATACAAACAAAGAAAAAATTAATTAATTAGAAACAAACAGAATTCAATTAAATATCAATATTGGCTAAAACTATTTGCCTCGAACTACTAAAGTTTATCCTTAAAAAACTATTTGTTAAAAAAAAACCCGTAAGATTCTTCAAAACCGAGCATCTTATTGGGTCACCAATCGATAATAGCTGAAGCAGGGCAGAGCCTTGTGTTCTGTTCTTTGAAAATGATGTCGTGGAATAAGCAGAGATGACTCACAATTGTTGGTTCACGTCAGATCATCGAATTGGTGACCTTACTTATATTCGTGGTAGTTGAATATTACAAGCATAGCACCCAAAAATAAAGAAAAACCATCCAAAACTATGAACAACTGCAGCAGGGGAATGGCAAGAACTGCAAAAAGGAGAAGTAAAACCTTTCTTTTTTTTGTTCAAAATAAATGAGATACTCTTCGAAAAGCATTCGTTTCTCTGAAGTTAAATGACCAAAGAAAAGGACTCAAGCTACAAAACATATCTAATTATCTATAATCTTTCATGAAAGTAAAAGAACAGTTACAAGAACAAGAAAATAGAGAAATCCCACAATTCCAGAAGAGATAGGTTTCAAGAAAGAATCAAAGAAGCAAGCCAAAACAAAGCAAACCCTTTAACAGAAACACATAATCACACGCATACATACATACAAATATCCATACATTCACGTACAAAAATGAAAGAAGAAGAAGTGTGCGTGTGTGGAGAGTAAAGAAGGCAGTACCATAAGTACTCAGCAATGATTTTCTCAGTGGAGTCTGAGAGGTTAAGGTTAATGAGATCTGAAAGCAACGACATGATAAAAAAACCAAAGAAACTTCTCTGTGTTTTGAGATTGTTTATGGAAGTTGTTGTGTCTATATAGAGACTTGAGCACAGAAGCGGTATGCTTGTGCTTCTTTTATAGCTGATGCGATTAGAGTGTTGAAGATATAAATGAATTCTAAAAAGATACAGAATTTTTTTATTTGATATGTATTAAAATAAAAAAATATATATATATAATAATTAAGAAGTGATTTATATAATTTAATATATTTTGTTTTTCTAAAATAAAATTATAAATGGAGTGAACGTTTCAGCGGCAAAGTTGAATTACGGTTAATGGTTGAAAGGAATCTAGTTAGACAGGTCCATGTTTTACTCTATTGGCTAACTGCGCCACCGGTTGTATGTAATTTTCTTTAATTACTTCCAATTCCCTGCTTAGAAGAGCTGTTTTCTAGATTTCACCACTATTATAAAATCTGAAGTGAACTGAACCTGTTCTATATAAGGTGAAATAAATAATGAAAAGTCTGTTAGCTTTGTAAAAAACTCGAGATAACCCGTCACTTAATCAATACAAGCTTGATCCAATTTGTTTATTTTTTTTATTTTTAAGCTAATTAAAGTTTGTTTTCCCTTCAAAATTGAGTTTTTCAGATTCTAAGCATGTTTTCTAGATATTTTGTTTTTAGCTTTTTTTTTTTAAGAAATTGATTTTAATTATAAAAATAACTAAAAATCTAACTACTACACATAGTTTAAAAACAAATTCAGCGCACAAGAATTTGGCTTTTTTTAAATAAAGCAAGGCGTGTTTTGTCTATCCAAGCTTAGGCACGATTGAGCTTGAAGCTTTTGACCCTTTTTTATTTTACTTTTTTTTTTATTTTAAAATATTTTTTTTAATAATTAAAAAAATTATTCATTAATGTCATTTTTTAAATATAACTAGAGATTTTGTGGTGCTATTTGTATTTTAATGATTATGCATTAAACTATATTAAGTTATTAACAAGTTTTTTTTTTATAAAAATGCACATACATATTTGATGAGAATACAATATATGTTTTTTCATATTGTTTTCTCTCAATAATTTTTATTATTCTTTTTATCTAATCAAATAAAAATTATAGAAATATTAGTTTTTGTTTCTTCATTGCTTCAAAATCGTTGTGGGTATTTATTTTTTAAAAAAATGCTTATAATAAAAGACATGTTTTTTTTCCATTAAGGTGGATAAAAATGAAATAAAAAAAGAAAGATACAGATAAAGAAATACATGATTTTTCTTGTTGACTTAAATTATTTAAAATTATACGAATACTTATTTTAATTATTTTAAACTTTCTATTCAAATAATCTTACATCAATTCAGCATTGTAACTCGATGAAGAAATAGCTTAATTGAAATTAAGTGCGCTTGGTAACTTTTTTTAAATTAATCTTGATTTAATGATGAAATTAATAAAATAACAATAAAAGACTATAGAGGTGACATATAATTTTTGGGAGTAAAAAATACATATTTGTTAAGAAATAAATCTTAATTATAAGGTTGTGATTAAAAAAAATCCAAAATTTAGAATTAAATTATAAATTTTTCTCAAAGTTGCAGGCATCATGGCAACATTTGCCATCCCTATTTGACATGTAATCTAGTAAATTCTCTGGCAAAAGGTTATATAGTAGAGCTTAATTAAGTATCTATCTGGTTACCAACATTATAGGGTCAGCCATGATATTTTATAATGGCTGTGATCCCATCCTACTTCCTACACATCTTCTCCACTACCATAAAGTTTTATTATTCTAAAAGAAAATCCTCTAGAAATGATATAATTAATTTTTTTTATTTTTTTTATTGTACCTGTGATAAATTTATAATTTTTTTTATTTTTTTCTTTGTATTTGGTATATTTATCACTTTACACTTGGTCTATTTATCATTATTTTTTAAATATTTTTTTAGTTTTTTCTTTTTATTTTTTTAAATATTATTATATATTCTTTACACTTGAAATATTTATCATTATTTCTCTTTTTCTTTTCTTTTCCACTTCCTAAATTTCGTTGTGTCTTCCACCAAACAAAAAAAAAAACTAGACTGGTGAAATTTTACAAAGTGTTTATTTTTAAGGTTGAAAAAACTTCTTTTTTTTTTAGGGCAAGATTCAGTAAACCTTGGTAGATCTCCACCTCACACCTTTTAATGATTATCTCATATCTTAATTGTTGGACTATCATGGTAATTAGGAAAATAAATTAGTTATTTATCAAACAATGAAAAATAAAATAAACATAGCCATACCCATTAAGATGTGTGTAGTTGTTCTTTATTTTAACTTAAAAATATCTAGGAATCCAATTCCACTCTATTTAAAAGCTAAAACTTTTGATCCATTTAAAACCATCTTCAAGCTCACATGCTTATAACTTCAATGTATTTTTTTATGAATAGTAATGATCAGAAAAATCCCTTGCAATCAATAATTAAAGCTTATTTATAAGCATTATATATAGTTTTATTTCTCTTTTTCTTATATATTGTCTTGAGATACTTTTAAAAATATATTTATTTTATGTCTTATCTATATCTCTCCATCTAAGCATTTAAATCCCTTCCATATTTGCCTCTTTTATCCTAGACATCAACCAAATATAAAGATATTCTAGTTATCAACTCTAAACTTATTATATGTTTGGTAACGTGGTGTAGATTATTTTTAAAAATATTTTTTAATTAAAAATTTATTGAAATAATATTTTTTAGATCTTTTTTATTCTTGACATCAGCACATCAAAACCATCAAAAAATATATAAAAATATCAATCTAATATTTTTTTAGATGAAAAACAATTTGAAAAATAAATGCTAACAAAATGCTAAACATGCATTTTTTTTTCATCAGGGTATTTCCTTAATTCATTGCTTTCTCCATTTTAAAATTTAAAGTTTTGGTTGTTCTTATGTTATGCTTGGAAAGGCATATTCACAAATGATTGCTAGCATGTGTGTTGGTACCCATTATCTGGGTGGTTTCCAGATATTTTAATTGAGATTAAAATAATTTTATAAAAAATAAATTAAAATAAATTATAAAGTTTAATATCCAATAAATTTCATATTAGAGGATAGAAATAAAAAAATTAAAAAAAAATCTCACAATTTTTTTTAATTTTTAAGGACTAAAGCGTATAATGTCATGACATTTTAGGGTGCCCTGCTATAGTGAAACGCAAGGAGTTTTAGTATATTATAATGTCTTTTATAAGATTATTAGATTTTTATAAGATTATTAGATTTTTATGGCCTCAAAAGGCCAAAGAGAAAGGATGAATTTGACTTCACATATGATTTTTTTGCTAGAGAAATTAACAATAATTTAAGGAAGGACAAATTACCATGTCTAATCCGGGCTTCACACCATCTTGCCTATATTCTCTTAAGCATAAAGCAGTCCTCCTCATCCAATATTAATTATCTTAAAATAAAATTTATGAATTAAATATGCCATTTTTATTCATAATTAATCTTAACTGAATTTCTTAAGTTA
>Ga0307515_10007558_pt1 | contig 21470 bp, 7 predicted proteins | sample 17_EM_MG_FD_194513 | JGI IMG/M metagenome (GOLD analysis project Ga0307515, IMG submission 194513) | Populus trichocarpa ectomycorrhiza microbial communities from riparian zone in the Pacific Northwest, United States - 17_EM | ecosystem: Host-associated > Plants > Roots > Unclassified | place...
TTTTTTCTCGAGTTATATTTTTTCCTTATTAAGGTTTTTTAGGAGTTTAAAGTAGGGGTTAGATAAATAGATAATATATAGTAGTATACTAATATCTCTTTAATATCCCTCCGAACCCCTTTTAGGACAAGCCCTTATAATCTCCTTACTATCCCTTGCAACGGCAAAATGGGCCCTACCGTTATCGATAAGGGCTAGCCAATTGGATTAATAGGACTAAGGGCTTTGGGGGGCCTTTTTTGGCAATAGGAGGAACCTTATATCAAGTCTTCCGAACAAGGCCCTTATCAACTTTGGCACGATTAAAAGGCATAGTGGTGGTGTATTGACATACGCGTTGTTTTGAAAAACTGTTGTTCGCGCACGGGCCATCTACGCGCAGGACCTTGCCGTTGCAAGGGATAAGGTAATAGTAATTAGGGGCTAACCGTAAGAAGAGGGGGGCAATACAGGGTATCCGACCTCCGGTGTCCCCCCCCCAAGGTGTGCGCGCGACACACACCTAATTTCGCTACGTCTGCAGCTAAATTAGTATGTAGAGCTAGCAGGAAGGGGTGTAGTACATGGCCAGGGCTTAAGCCACGGCCTACTTCGACCTGGAAGCTCGAATTTGAAGCTATTCTAAACTTCTCTCCCTCACCAAAAATCGTGATATCTGCTTCGGATCGTGGTGTTATAAAGTTTCTTCCTCTTCTTAATATGAGCTCCAAACGCCCTACTGCTACCTCTATAGGTAGTCCCTCTAGCCACCTACCTACTCAGCGATTTCAACCGTCATTAGTATTACCCCATTAACCTCCTGTAATGCAGAGCTTAAGTATAAATACGGTCGTTAATATTCCACCCACATATAGTAGTTAACTTAGCATACAGGTTAACTACCCTCTACCGCCAATATATAGCGCCCCACCTGCATTATAATAAGCTACCTTATTTACTGCTAATAAGCTTAATAAGATCCTTAATAATCCGGAGGCTGCTAAGGAGCATAATAATAAGGAAGTTTAATACTTTTATCTACCGTAGGAGCGGAATATAGTAAGAGCTCCATAGCGCCCATAACTCACACAGCGTGCGAATATAGCTCCCTCTATATTGCTAAGTTAACCGCCCACTAAGAGGTCTTAATTACCAGAGGCTCCAATATCTAAGGCCTTAGTAGAGAATAAGGAGGAGTCAACTCTAAGGCTTTAAAGAGAAGTGGAGGAACATATAGTAAGGCCTTTAGGGGGAGGCTCCTTCTTTAAGTATTGCCTACTAGTGTTAGCGAAGGTTATAAAGCCAAGTCGCTTAACTCCTATATTAGCTTATACGTTTCCTACAGCTCGCCTTAGCCTCTTAGTAATATATAATCGCGAGGTTCTTTATAGAATTAATAAGGCTCTATAGTAGAAGTTCACTAGCCGTACTTTCCAAAGGAAGTTATACAATGCTATAGTAAAGCTTATTAGGTAATTAAACTCTACTAAATCTACTTTCTAGCTTAACCTAAGCCGTATAATTAATTGAGCTAATTCTAAAGGTAAACTTATAAGGATTACAAGACGGTGTTATAATTAGGGTAACGGCTTAATTAAGCGGCTTAAAGTTAAACTAGCTCTAGAATATATTAAGATAATTAAGCAGTAAGTTACCCATATTCCTACCCATTCCTCTATAGTATTACAATTAGCTTTATACTTAGCTTCAGAATCTTTATAGAGCTCTTTACTAATTACGTTACAGCCTTTAGATGGTAATATTACTACTTCCTCTACCGCTCCTAAAACAAGCTTTATAAGAGTATCTCAACAATAGCAGTATCATAAAAACTACGGTAGTAACTGGTACTAGGTATATTAGCAAGTCGACTATAAGCTAATACAGGAAGACATAAGAGAATAGGGTAGAGCGATTAACAAAGGCTATACTACTAAGAATAATCCTCTAATTAGCTTGGCCCAAAAGCTTTTTAAAAGGAAGACGGGTAATAAAAAAAAAGAGTAGCTTACCTCTAAGGCCTCTACACCAAGTACTCCGGGCGTTATAAATTAATTCTATATTAACCCAATTAGCAGTTACTATAGGCGCCTATCTACACCTCTAGTAGCTTTACTCTTAGACTTAAAGTTATTACTAATTACCCCTCTACTATATACTTAAGGCGTTAATTAGCTCGCAGATTTAAGAGAGTATTTTAAGTAGCATAAGAAGGCGGTAGAGGACTCAGAGGCCTAGCAGTAAGATATTAAAGCCGTATATTAAGTTGCCTTTACTAAGCAGTGGGACTTAAAGATAATTAGGGAGCAGAAGCTAAATAAGTAAGAAAAGACGCTAAATAAAGTAATGATTAAGGAAGGCGTTCTAGAGGCAATTGCTAAGAGATTATAAGCAGATATTAAGGAATGGAGGAGCTTAAGAGGCGTACTTAGTGGCGATTTAGAGAGCCTTAGGCTCGGCTAGCAGTAGATTTTTAACTTAAGTATACGCCTACTTATAGGCACCTATTATAATATACGCTTTAGCAGTAATTCTCATATAAATTAAATCTTAAAGGTTTAGAATTATAGCTACGCTTTCCTCCGTATAGTAACAACACCCTATTATATTATAGAATCTTACACCTCCCCCCTAATATACCCGCTATGGAGGAAATAAGCTCTTACATTCTTACTTTTACTTCCTATAATCTCTATACACTAACTTAAAAAGCTATTAAAGCTATTACCCTACTACTCTAGCGCCTTTTTCCATAAAATAAAGTGTTACTAAATAAACTCCTTTAGCTTACTAAAGAACTCCTTAATTAGATTTAAATTGGGTAAGTACGTAGGTAAATATATAAGCTTAACGCCGGCTTACTTAAAGAGAGTACAAATATAAACTAAGTAATAGAAGCTTACGTTATCCATTATAACTACTAATCTTAGTGCTAGATAAGGATTACAATAAGGTAAGAGGACGTGTTTAATCTAGTAGTTATAGCCTTCCGTATTTATTAAGCCACTATATACTAACAATATAAGTACGCCATTAATGGTATAGGCAGGTAGTATATTAACTCGTGGCTTACTACAGTTATACGGTGTATATAAAACTGGTATAACTCCCACTAGTAACTAAGACGCCTTCTATATACCCATTTTCAAATTAGCTCTAAATTCATCTACAAACACCAACTAATTAATGGTAAACTACGAGATTATGGCCCAAAATAAGGTATGATCCTCCTGGCTTCACTCGCGGGCAACTTAGCAAGCCTAATATATAATTAGTAACTTCCTTACGCGCAGCTATTAAGGCTTCCTTACTAGCTTCCTACTTCAGCCAATAACCCTTAGTTCTATACTAAGCGTCTACTTACTTATAATAACCTTAAATTAGTTATAGATAAACCATATTATCTTATTAAGGTATAAGTTTAGAGCCTTATCTAGTCGGCAGAGCAATACGATAGTCATTTTAATACTTAGTATACGCCTTAACTTATATTCATAACTAAGCCTTATTTTTCCGTGTAGCCTTATCTTCCTCCAAATACATTAAATTGCCTTAGGGGAGCAATCGGCTTAATGGGCGCATATACGCTTACTGGCGCCAGCTATAAGAAGGATTTTAATAAAGGTGTGCTGCCAGTCGCCTATATTTGGAGCCATATTAAGGAAGGCAGCGGGGTAAAACACCACGATCTGGAATAGATATCTCGATTTTTAGTGAGGGAGAGAAGTTCAGAATAGCTTCAAATTCGAGCTTCCAGGTCGAAGTGGGCCGTGGCTCAAGCCCTGGCCATGTACTACACCCCTTCCTGCTAGCTCTACATACTAATTTAGCTGCAGACGTAGCGAAATTAGGTGTGTCGCGCGCACACCTTGGGGGGGGGACACCGGAGGTCGGATACCCTGTATAAGGGATATTATTGCGGACACCTTGGGTTGCCCTTAGAATAACCCCCGGACGCCCCTTAAATGGTCGCCGGTTACGTGCCGGAGGCACGTGCCCGTAGTATATAGTCTCCACGATCCTAGAGGCCTTACCTCCTTAAGGATTTGTCTCTCTTACCAATCTATCTTGTTCCACAATCGTGTTCTTATAGCCCCCTGTCTACAAAGTTCCCTTACACGGCGTTACTGGCGATCAAAAATCGACTGTGGATATGGGGTAATGTATTTTAATGTTTGTCACGTGAATTCTGCCACAACTTACCGTGCGCAAGTTTTTTTCTAACTAATGAGAAGCTGGGGTTTGAATTCCAAGACCCGAATATAGACCACTCGTACCTTGAGTCAATAATATCCACAACGTCGTTAATGTAATAGATAGAGAAGCTAAAGGACTCCCACCTCATGGTATTTTTATAGTAGCTGGACGTTGTAGAAGGGTCAAGATACGGCAGTGAAAAAGGTGATTTTGGTGTATTTTAACGCTCCGTTACCAGTATGCCCGCCCGTGCGCGTAGTGCACGTACCAACGGTCCCTGAGGGTCTGATTTATGAGATCATGTTCGTCGAGCTGGCACACTAGCCTCAGCACGGGCCATAGCACGGGCCATAGCGACAGCTCAGCTTTCAGCTTTTGCATCGGTTTCGTCATCGGATTCTCCGGGCTGCATGTGGAGCTATGCCAGAATAGCTCCGAAATAGCACAGCTCTCCTCCCCTCCTCAAATAATGCCCTGAGACCTTCAATGGCGTCTGCTTCAGACATCATCACCCTCGTCAGCTCGCTGGCCCTTAGGCTTAGCATCTATATTTATCTTCGATGGGTATGCTTGTCGCTGGCACTCTTAAAATTCGTGTGTAACTCTGACGGAAACCATGCATGCAGATACCGACAAGTGTCAGTCTCGAGTCAATATTCTATCCCAAGCCGTGAAATAACCAGCACTCCATAGATCGTCCCGCCGCTTGCAACCGCCTTGGTCTGCGCCTACGTTCCATCCTTCCTTATCAGCTTTAAAGATACCTCTCCCTATGAGGTTCTGTCTGACGAAATTGATGTAATCGCAAAAGAGACGGTTGCCCAAGGGGATACCTCTTCAGAAGACATCGACCTTTCGGAAGGTGCTGAGGATGGGCCCTTAGAAGAGCTTGATGTGCAGGAGACCATCATATACGAAGAGAAGGAGCCTAAGATACTGAGAACACTCCTAACGGGCCTACCAAGCCCCACATCAGCATTATGGAGCTGGATCACGTTCGGCATCAACATGGCGTTGGTCGCTATGGCATTGGATTTGACCTTTCGGGCACCCATATTGTACCCTTGCCATGATTTATCTTTTGCCCGAGTAGGATATGTTTCTGACAGGAGCGCGAAAATCCTGGTCCGCGAGCTTGGCCCGGATGGTGTGAAGGTTTTGTATCGCCCGATCGACATAGAGAAGTGGTCATCTCAATCTGCAACTGCTGATACGCCTCATGTCTGGCTTTCGGATGACACTGACTTCACCACTTCAATAACCCTTAACCACCTTACGCCAGATACGTCCTACCAGTACAAGGTTGAGACTTCTACACAAAATCGAACTGGCTATTTCATCACAGCTCCTCGAGTTGGTGAGATTTCTCCTCGTAACGATAATAAATATACCTTTCTCCATTCAAGCTGCATTAAGCCTAGGGTGCCATACACACCATGGCAACACCCTCTGCATATACCCAGCTTCAAACACCTTGCGGCTTGGATCCCCCGACTCCATCCGTATTTTATGCTCTTTCTGGGTGACTTCATCTATGTTGATGTGCCGCGTCAGTTGGGTAAAGATGTTGAGACATACCGTCGCGAGTACCGTCAAATCTATGCCTCACCAGACTGGCCATCCGTTTCATGGAACCTCCCTTGGATCCATGTTATTGACGACCACGAGATTGCTAACGATTGGGACAAGAACACAACTGGAGTCTTCAAGTCAGCTTACGATCCCTTCCAGCACTATCATGTTTCAGTCAATCCACCTGCAATACGCAAGGGCGAAACTTATTTCAGTTTCACGCAAGGCCCGGCTCAGTTCTTTTTAATGGATACTCGCCGTTATCGATCTCCAGAAACTTCGAACGCTACTGATAGCTCAAAGACCATGCTCGGCGAAACCCAGCTTCATGACCTCCTCGCTTGGATCAAGAAACCTGTTCCACATGGAGTGCGCTGGAAAATTGTAGTCTCTAGTATCCCATTTACTAAGAACTGGCAATTTGGCTTTGAAGATTCTTGGGCGGGGTATCTTCCCGAGCGCCAGAAGATCCTCGAGGCAATGTGGGATGTCGGTGCAGAAGGTGGAGTCGGCATAGTCGTCCTCAGCGGCGACCGACATGAATTCGCTGCGACTAGCTTCCCACCGCCAAAGGATTCTCGATGGCCCAGCAGTGCGGTAGTACACGAATTTAGCACGAGCCCATTGAGCATGTTTTATCTTCCAGTCCGAACTTATGAGGAAACCGACGATGGTGATGTCTGCATTAAGTACGTTCTGTTTTTATTGTGAACATGGCAGACATTAACAAACAGTTTTCTATAGGTATATCCCTGACGGCAACTCCAAATTCGGCGCTCTTGAGCTCACGTCGCCAGCTTCAAGTGAACAGAGCCATCTCAACTATCGCCTATTCATCGATGGGGAGGAGACTTGGAGCTACCAGATTTCGACGCCGCCACTCAAAAGTGGGAGCCATCGGGCTAAGGATGCGGTTTGGGGATAGCGGGGCTTGAACGATATGTGGTGAAGTATGATGATTATAACGAACAAAAGTATTGCGGCGTAATCAAATATCAGACTTCTCTTGCATATTTGGGTGTGACGGGTCATTAATATAGGACTCAGAGTTCAGAGCTTCAAGCATACTTTGGGAGAGCGAAGATCTATGGGCTATATTCCTACATTATTCCCTACTGTCTCTTATTTTTTATCCTGTTCCCATTTTTTGCGACAATTTTCCTCATCCTCTTTCGTCCACACTCGAGGTAAGATAGCAAAGACTAAATATGACGTATGCGTCTTCAGCTCTGGTTCCGTTCGATGTACTAATCTACCTTCTTTGAACAAGTCGCGTTCCGAAGCGGCTAATTTTAGGTTCTCAAGTCGCTGCTGTCGTGACAGATGCGCTGCGTCGGTTTCTGGCTTAACGCTTGACTTCCCTTTCCCCTTCCCCTTCCCCTTCCCCTTGCTGTTCTTCTTAGTGGTTTCGGCACCATCGGCAGCCTCGTCAACACCCTCTTTTCCATTTCCGTGCGCGGATGATGCATCCTCTTTCTGTAGCTCGTGAAACGCCCTAAATCTCCCTTCAACCTCTCTAAGCCGCTGTACCGCCTCACCCACTGTGGCGGCGCTCGCATTGGCGCCTCGCAACCCTTCTTCCTGCAGCCCAACCCGTTCGCGCCGCACATCGAGGCGCCGATGCAGGATTTCAACCATGCTGATTTCTACCCAGCCTAGTTGGCGGAGGGTGCTGACGGTGCGCTGGACTTGCTCGATGCAAGGGGAGAAGGTGCAGATGCGGGTCGGCGTAGAAGGGTTTAAGGGGCTGCGAAAGGTGGTGGTTTTGGTTGCAGTCTGTGCCTGTAGGGGGTTGGGAGTGGAAGGGGAAGAGCTGGAGTCCACGCAGCGGAGGGCTGATGCAGATAATGGTGTGCGCGTGAGATGCTTGAGAGCGAGCCAGGGGGCCGGGAGGTCAAGAAATACGCAGTCCGCTTCAGGTTCAGTGGGCGCATCTGGTGATGCTGGCAGGCAGAACCCATCTTGGTAGACGTCGCGGTTAGTGATGCGTACGATGGGGCTTAGGCCGTGCTCGGAGATTTCGGCTTGTAGCTGTTCGGCGCGAGGAGCGTGGAATTCGAAGCTGTAGACCCCACCGTATTTGCGTTTCTTTTTGGATTTGGTCATGGTGCCGTTTTGTGCGGTGTCGCTCTCGATGTCAGCGTCAGGGTATCCGTTAAATACAGCTCGCGCAGCTGCGTGTGTGAACGAGCCGCTTCCCGCACCAGCTTCAATAATACGGTCGCCCGGTCTGGCGCGCAACCTCTGAAGTATATAGCTGTAATCCGGTGTGTAAACCACTTGTGTCCGGTGCGGCAGAGAAAGCGTCCAGGCCTCTGGAGTTGGCGGGAGTAAATGCACGAATCCGCTGCTCGCAGTGGTTGCAGCCTGGTTTCTTCCTCCTTTGAATTCCTCGCCATCCTCCTCTACTTCTCTGGGCGTCTCTCCGCCCTCTCTTTTCCTTTTCTTGCCTTTGCTGGCCCGCGATCCGGTGTCGACGTTCGAGGCGAGAATTTGCGTACCCCAGGGTTGGTTGAGCAAAGTGCTATGCGGGAAGGAGCCAAAGCGCGTATTGGTTACTTTGCCTTCAGCGTAGTCTGTGTCGGAGTGTATGGAGGATTCAGAGAGAATGGTGGGTATGAGCAGGTCACGTTTTAGGTGGAGGAGGGCGAGGGTGTTGGGGGAGGAGGTGGGCCCTGGGTCTAGGAATGGGGAGGGAGCCATTGAGAATAGAGTAGAGGGCCGATTTCTGCCCTATCAAGTAATAGAGGAACGACAGAAAAAATGGCGCTGATAGTGCTGTAGAAACTCTTCCTTGATAGAAGCTGGGGCAGGGTGGTCCGAAATCTTGGCGCACAGCTCTTTCGGAGGCACGGTGTATTGTTCAGCCATTTGACTCACCCCCACCATCAGTGTTATATTACCCTCCTTTCTCTCTTCCCTCACTGATGGTGTCTTGCCTGCGCACTTGCTGGAACACCTCACGCTCCTTTTTGTCTTCAGCTTCTCCTTCATTCGAAGTTTATAGATCTGCCCGCGCAATGGCTACAACTTCACGGCAACAACCACCCTGGATACCTCCAAAGAGCTCAGCGTCCCTTCCGCCTCTAAAAATATGGAACTCTCTCACGCGAAGCAAAACTGTTTGTCTATTCCCTTTTTTTATTTCTGCCTCAGGTAAAGTCTCGATTATTGGGATTAAATGCTGACTTACAGAACTATAGGACTTTGTACCCTTTGATTCTGAAGGAAAGAACGTTACCTGGTATGCCTGCGGTCCGACGGTTTACGATGACGCCTACCCTGGGCTGCTAGAAACTATGTTTCAACGGATATTATTCGAAGAATCATGAAGGACTATTTTGGTTTTAATCTCAAGTTTGTCATGAATGTATGGAAGAAATGCTCTAAACAATCCGGGCTCTTTCTAGGATGAAGAGGAAGATGAATAACATTCTGAGAACAGACAACCGATGTGGATGACAAGATTATATTGCGTGGCAGACAGCAACATCTTCTTTCTGAGTTTACTAGCAAGCACCCAAATCTCGACGATACGGTAGTCTCAACCGCGACAGAAGCATTTGACGCCTACGTTCGAAAAAACTTAGTTTTCCTTCCTCCCGACCTCAAACCCGAAGCATACGATACGGAAGCAAAAAAGGTATATCAAGCTGTTCTGGATGGCAAGTCACTGGCTGGCAATGGGATTCCTGCTGGAGATAAAGAAGCAAAGATCAAGATGCACCTGAAAACCGCATCTTCAGCAGCAGCCGCATTGAATCTGGTCCAAAACGACAAGGGGTCAGTGGACGTTGTAGAGTTCTATACCCGGACAGAAGACGTTCTGTTACCATACCTTGACTCCCTCTATGGTTCATCCATCGATGCTAGCGACTATAGAATCTTCACTAAGCTCACTTCCAAATTTGAGAAACGGTTCTTCGAGGACGTTCGAGCGCTGAATTGCTTAGATCCCGACGTTCTCACACAGGTCACCGAGTACGGTCCGCAAATTGTAGAGTTCGTAAAAAAAATAGAGGCAAATGGATTTGCTTATGTTACGTCTGATGGCTCTGTCTACTTCGACATCTCGACTTTTGAGAACCACGGAAATCATTATGCGAGGCTGGAACCGTGGAATCGGAACGACAAAGACTTGCAAGCAGATGGCGAAGGCGCTTTGACCAAAAAAACTACAGAGAAAAGAGGAGATGGTGATTTCGCTCTCTGGAAAGCCTCAAAGCCCGGCGAGCCAAGCTGGCCATCCCCATGGGGCCCTGGTCTGGCATGTGGAGTGCTCAACAATGGGTAGTGATGTACTTGGAAAGACAATCGACATTCGCTCGGGAGGTATTGATCTTTGCTTCCCGCATCATGATAACGAGCTTGCATAGAGCGAAGGTAAGGAAAAGAGTATATTGTAAGCAGTAATCACAGAGCTAACTTTAATAGCTTACTGGTCGGGATGCAATGGTAATCATGAGGAACATCAGTGGATCAACTATTTTATCCATTTTGGGCATCTGAGCATATCAGGGTCAAAAATGTCGAAGTCACTGAAGAATTTCACCACAATTCGAGAAGCGTTGAGGAGAGGCGACTGGACTTCTCGAAGTTTACGCATCATCTTCCTTTTAGGAGGGTGGAAAGACGGTGTCGAGATCACAGATGAGCTCAGAAAGCAGGGAACATCGTTTGAAGGCTACATGAATAACTTCTTCCTGAAAGCCCGAGATCTCGAACGCCAACCTTCAAATAACTCCTCCACTGCTCAAGACTCAACCCTTCGCGAATCTTTGGCAAATGCTCAGGCGAAAGTCCATGACGCTCTCTGTGACTCTTTTGATACCCCTGCTGCGATGCGCGCAATATCTAGCCTAATAACCGAGTACAACTCAGCCGACAGAAGAGCTCTCACAGATGAAACTGTACTGGACGTGGCACGTTGGCTGACTAAAATTGTGAGGGTTTTTGGCCTGGACGGGTCTGCAGATCCAAATGACAGCACAATAGGATGGTCAGGCATCGAAATCCCCGAGGCTTCTAAACCGTTTGTTTTCCAGGTTTCGAAAGAACGAGACGAAGTGCGGCAGCATGTCATTGCTGGGAACCTATCTGATGAAACTCTTGCCGCCATTACATCTAAAGACGTGAGCACCCCACAGCAAGACGCACCCGCAGCGCCATATGCCGAAGTTCTCTCAAAGTTCCAGGAAGAAATCAAGACTCTAGCGGAGAAGAAAGCTCCCGCAAAAGATTTTCTCGCACTTTGTGATCAACTCCGCGATGTGCATTTGTGGGACTTAGGCATCTATCTTGAGGATCGCGAGGGCCTGCCTGCAATGGTGCGGCCAGTTGACAGCGAGCTCCGTGCTGTCCGGCAGCAGAAAGAAGAGCGCGAGCAGCAGAAGCGTGAAGCGAAAGAGAAGCGCGAGAAAGAAGAAGCCGAAAAGGCAGCGAAGAAAGCAGAGCTGGCAAAACTAAGTCCTTTGGACATGTTTAGAACGCAGGAGTATAGCGGCTGGGATGACGAAGGGTTACCAATCCGCGATGCGAAAGGCGAGGAAATTCCTAAGAACAGGATGAAGAAGCTGAGAAAAGAGTGGGAGAAGCAGAAGAAGCTGCACGACGAATGGATGCTTTCAAACGGAAAATGAGAGGTGTCACGGCTGACCCAGCATTCTTGAAGGAGTTTCGGTGTATGACTGAGGCATTAACGGGCATCTGGAGGATATTTGGGAGGTGGAAAACTACCTAGGATACGTCTATGGAGTGATATGCTCCTTGGTGGTTACGGCGGTAGCCGTTCATACCCTAGTCTCTATGACTGATGCAAAATTCATTTTTGTTTTCTTCTTCTAGCTCGTTTCCCCACCCATAGCCGTTTGTCGAAGGTGATTTTCGCTTTGAGTGAGGATTCAGGCACGTCTAGTCCTGAACCACATGGGTGGGTCGATGTATTCATATTCCCGGTATCAGTTTGTAAAATCTGTGGAACCTCGCAAGGGTTATATCCCACAGCTGTCTTCTGCCTCTATCAGGAAACCCTTCAGACGAAAATTTAATAGGCGACATGATAGACGAGTTAATCCAGGCTATAACCAGCGTAAATAGGAATTTGGGCTTCGCATGATGATTAGGTTGGTAAAGAGAAATACAAGGCGTGTAGCGAGGCGTTGGTGTCATGCCTTCATGAACGATCCCATAACACTTCCAAAAATGAAACGAGCTCTACGGTTTTAATTATGAAATTTTTCGGAAGCTTATATCTAATTCTTATCCCTTCCCCTAGTGTTGTCCTACGAAAATTAGAATCAGAACTACGCATGTACTTTACATAGATTCAATTAATACAAATCAATTAATTATGCCTACCAATTATGCTTCTAATAATATAGACTTTATTCCACTAACTTAATATTTAGTTTTACCTGTTTGGAAGGCGAAAGAACCCCCCACCCCCGGGGAGCCATAGCCGTTGCCCTACTTCAAGCCTCTATATATTAACAGCCATGGTACCCTAAATCTTCCTCCCAATCCCAATCCACACGAATCCCTTAGCTACATTTAGGCTATTCTTTACTAATATAATAGTAGACAAGCCTGTGGAATAGATAAACAAGCATATAGTGCTTTATCCTATAGAGGAAATTAAATACATATACCTATAAAAACCGACAAATAGGCAAGAGTTATACGCCTACTTTAGTATCCTAATTTATATAGGTATTACTATAGAACCCGTTATTAATAATTATTAGGGAATTAGAGCTAGTTAGTGCGGCCTATATAGTTAAAAACTATATAAGCTTTGTGAGATTTTAGTAACTTAATTACTACTTCAAGTATACAGAGCCTTGGCCAAAGGACGATTCTACGCAGGATCTTCGGCAGGCTCTCTTTAAGTAATCAACTCGCTCACGGGTATATATTTAGGAGAGGCTAATATAATACTTTACAAGCGATATTTTATATTAGGGAGTGTTCGGTTGCAATCTGAGGTTTTTTCAATCTGAGGTTGCTCCGTGCTTTCACCAGCGTCAACTAGTAGATATTTAGCGGCGCTTGATCTGGTAGTCGTACTCAATCTGATCTGAAGCCGAGTGTTCGGTTGAGCGCTACTACATATCAATGTGTTGATGAGGATTGCGAGGGAAATAATCAGGAGAAGGGCGTCGGATAGGGCCTGCAGCTGCAGCAGCAATATCGTCAGTGGGAGGGGTGGTGGGGGCATACTGGGTAGGGTGGACGATTGGGCGCATGCACGAGCAGAGCTCCAGATTCAATCTGGAATCTGGAGCTGAAACTAAGGGCTCCTTATTGATCTGACGCCAAGAGCTTTAGTTCAACTACTATATATGGTATGGCGTGCGAATTTGACGCGCTTGCCGATCTGGAGGAGCTTCAGATTGAAAAGTCGCCATATACACCGAACACCCGCCTCCAGATCGCTTCTGAACCTGGAACCGAACACATCCTTATCTGGTAGAAGATTATAAGCTTATAAAGTTCTTTATATAGAGCAATTAGATGTTCTACTCCACTTATATTAAGGCCGGTAGAAAGACTTAAGTATAATATAAAGGATATAGGGAGCCTCTCCTAGATCTCTTACTAAATATAACTCGCAAACCTCGCAATGGTATAGCATGGAGGCCCTATCCCTTGACACGGCAATTTGGGTCAATAAGAATCAACCAATCGGAAAAGCTAGGTTAATATAAATATTCAGAGGACCCTGCCGTGTCAAGGGATAGAGCTCCAAGAATTCTATTTAGCTGCTATTTACCACATACCGTTCTATAGAAAGGATAAGTACTAGCTTCCTCATATTAAGCAACTTATTAACTCTAAAGATCGAGTGTATATAGCAATTATATAAGGAAATCTATGGCGACCACGATCTTGCATTTTCGTTCACGGAGCCTTGATTCGATTGATTCTATTGGCTAGATCTTATCCACCAGGCGAAGGGATAGCATGGCAAGAACTGAAAGGATTGGGAGTGATATGTTTGGCGCTTGTTTCGGAATCAAATGCGGGTCATGTTGCTTTGGCGTTCGACGTTTCTTGGCGCTTCGACGCGCCCGCACGTGTTTCAACCCCTCCATGTCACTCAAGTTCCAGCTGCAGTTCCATATCTCTCCAATCTATCACAACACCACCACAGCCCTCGCAGACAATCCACCATCATGGCATCGAATAACAATGATAACAGAAGTACCGATAAACCTTCTAAACCGGAAGAAAATCCATTCATTTCTTTCCGCCGCTTCGCCGATAAGCAGGTCTCGTCGCTGCTGCATACTGTCTTAGGTTTACCTTCTGCTATCGCTGCTGGTAATTCTGAAAGACATCAATGTCCTTATAGCAACCGAAATCAGCAAGTCAATACGATGCGCGAGGGAGACATACAAGCAGAGCGAAAGGAACTAGACGAGGAAGAGGATAAAATTGATAAGATGCTGAGGGAGCTAGACGAAGCATCCGAGCGGGGGTGGCGTGAGCTCCAGAAAGCTTTGGAGGACGCCGAGAAGAGAGGTAAGGAGGATAAGGAGAAGGACATATCTCAACCGAAGACATGGGAGTGGCACTGGAATTGGTCGTACCCACCGCAGAAGGACGAAACCGAAAATCGCGACAAGAGAAATGTGGAAAGATGGCGTGGGGATTGGGAACCAAGCTCCAGAGCTGGCTGGGAAGAATCTGGAAAGAGACCGAACAAGGAGGAGATGCGAGACGGGGAGGTTGGAAAACCGGAAGTGAAGACGTGGCATTGGAGCTGGAGCTATCCTCCCCGTTCATCGGATAGTAACGGCCGCGAAGGCAGCCACAATGAGGAAGGGGCTGAGGGCGCGCAATGGGCTCATCCATGGCATCGCCGCTACCCATATAATCCTCATTGGCGCAATGATCCGGCCCTCCAAATGGACCAATTTTTTGACAATGTAGACAAGATGTTCGACGAAATGTTCGGCGTTTTTACTCATATGCAGCGTCCGCAAATGATGAACTCAGGCTTCTTAGGGGCAATGCATTATCTTCACTACAACCCCTATTCGCCGCTTAGACTAGAAGAAGATTCACAGCTTAGCAAGGCAGGCGTTCCGTGGCGTGACGCTTTCGAAGACCTGGTACGAGCGGAAAGAGGCCAAACCCTTCTCTCACGTGAAGAATTGGGAAAGAGTACCCAGACACATCATGTAGACTGGATGCGAGGTTTATGGGAACGGGGTTCATTCCGTTCGCCACAGTTCCAGGATTGGAATACCCGGAGCATAAAACCTGCCAACGAGGATGAGGAAGCCCGCCACACATACTCCGACTTCGAACCTAACGAAGAGCATCAAGAGTTTGATGAGCACGAAAGTTACGAATACAGCCACGATCATGAGGACCATCATGATGATCACCATGACCCTCCCACTCCACGCCCGGACACACACGCAGAATCAGGAACAAGTGGTCCGGAAACTGAACTCGAAGCTTACGAGCAGCTTATTGGTTCTACTGAATTTACACCTCAACCACCGGCCTCTACAGTTACAGCTGTAACTCCAACAACACAGAGTCAGAGCGTCGATCCTCGGCCTTCGATACTCTCAACTTTAACAACCACCGAGCGTACAATTCAACCTGATGGTACCATCACTACGAAAATGGTACTGAAGAAGCGATTCGCTGATGGCAGAGAGGAAAGCTCTGAGACGGTACATACACAGCGAGGACATGGGCAGTCGGGCCAAGATGCTAGCACAGCATGGGGTGATATGCAAAACGCGCAACTCCCAACCCCTGTTAAAGAACCAGAAAAAGAAAATAAGACTGGGGGCTGGTTCTGGTCAGGGAAATAGAGAAGATAATTGAATTATCTACTTAGTATTTAAGCGGCATGGATGGCTGGATCTGTTAAGTATAGGATTGGACTATTGGAAATCACTGGAAGGGAGCAATGTCGGATACTAGGATTGATCCACAAGTGTGTTTTATAGGATAGTTTGGCGGCTTTGAGCTCCTCTCAGTATCAGACGAGTGTCCTCTCCTGATAGTAAACCCTCAAAAATCATCTCTATTCGTTGATATATTAAAGTCTATCGAAAAGTAGACAGGAACATCTACAGTGGAGCTAACAAATCAGGATCCAGCTGTCTCTGCAAATCCAATCTTTTCCAAATCTTCGGCATCTGCATTAGAATCAGGCGTCGGAGCCTCCGAAAGCCCTTCCTTGTGGTCATTCAGCATCTGATATGCAGGTGGGTTCTTCTTCGACTCGCCAGGACCTTCGGATTTGAATTGGTAGCCGCGGACCCTGCATTATATTTAATTAGCGCTCAGTTCCGCTCGAACGAAAAGACCAAGACTTGAAAATTATGTAGGTGTAAATTAGGAGATATTGAAAATCTCACCTTGGCCCCTGGCCGGTCTTCTCTGGCAGTTCAGGCTCATAAAACGCCTCAAAAGCCTTCTTATCCTCTTCGAATGTACCACGTGCAATACTTCCTCGTACACCAGCAAAGAACGCATCTATTACCGTGTGGTTATGGAACTGTATCAAGACCCACCCAAGCATCTCCTTTGAAGCAAGCAGATGCTGAACGTACGCACGATGATGCTTAGTGCAAGCGTAGCAAGTACAGCCAGCACTGAAAGGTCTGAGAGAGGTGGCATGGGAGGGCTGCCACATGTCTATTCCTAAGGATTTCTTGTTGATTAAAATCTCTGAAGCTGTCTCTATGGTGGAGTTTGTGGGAGGGGGAAAAGAGAAGTCGAGAGCAATTCCTGCATCAGTTGCATCGGCAATGAATGGTACAACGAAGATATCCATGCCTAGCGAGATCTGATATAGTAACTTTTGCGGACTGGATGGGAGGTCGAACGACAGGCGTGGGAGAAGCTGGAGCTCATCTGGTAGCTCGGCCAGCATATGCGAGTCGTATATCACCAGCCCTGAAATTTCTTCCAGCATGTCGTCTACGAGGTGGTCTAGATACCATGACTGCAGTTCTCGGCCCACAGGGAGGACCGGTGCGAAAATCTCATAGCTTGCTTTCGGATTCTTCACCGTCTTATCGAGCCCTCGTCTGGCACTTACGATATCCCTCGTCCATTTCTCAGTCCTATCGCTCATCTTATCAATTCTCTTGAGTCCAGGCTGTTGCTGACCAAACGGTATATCACCCAACCCCAGCACGATATCTGGCCGCAGTCTCTGTGTCGCCGCCGCATAATCTTCAGAGGTGATCTGGCGGAATCCCACAGACGTCAAGATGCTAAGCGCCGTATTGGTGTTCGCAGCGGGACAGGGCACAGGAGGTACCCGTCGTGACCCTAAGACCAGCAGTGTCTCTTTCGAGAGCGCTATGAAACTCCGCAGCGCAGACTCGGTGGTGGGGGGCTCGAGGGTATAGACAGGAGGAGTTTGTTGAGGGAGTTTTTCTATGACTCGCACGAATCAGCTTTATCCCGATGCTAGCAGCACCCTGGACACTCACAGTCCTCGAGAGCCACGTAAACGCCATGTATGTTGGTGTGTTTGCGGAAGTTGTCTTGCGATATGTGGGGCACGGCGCCGCGGGATGTGTTACTGATGTAGTGTGGTGTTGAGATGGTTGTACGGCCAGGAAGTGTTAGTCTGCCCAACCGAGGGGCAGTCGAGGTAGAAGTCTTAAGGAGCGTGAAAATGAGCATCTCTGGAGGGAGGTCTGATAACTGTGGGGGAGTGGATTCCGCCATTGCTCTATAGGGCGGGGGGCTCATAGGATACAGAGAGAGAATCAAATAAAAAGACTAATTGCGTAGAGAATTACGGATCTATATGATCCCGAGAAGATAAACGCATTAGGTCTAAAGAGATGTGTCCCTACTCAGTTCCTAAGTAGTTTATTAAAACGAAGCAGGCAAGACACGTGACCACATTTAAAAAGTCCCCCTAACGCATAGATGGCTTAGCATCACTCGTTGGGTACAGTCGTTTACGAAATATCGGTAAAAATTCGCCAAGCCGAAAAAATCTTTATCGATAAGGACTAGCCAATTAAATTAACTGAATCGAATCGTCGTGCTCAGGAATATAAGGCTGGTGATATTTATAAAATCTCATGTGAAACGATCTGTATAGCTTATTCCTTGGAGTTTAGTCGCTCAATATAAGGTAATTAACACTCGTCGTTTCTGCAGAACGGAATCTGACATATTTTACACCCAAAATGTGTCCTCAGCGTTCGCTGGGTGTTTTGGTGTTCCGCACACGGACCAGATTCTAGATGGACGCTGACGTGTTAAGGGATAGTTAAACCTTGATATTTGGGGCGAGCCGTACGCACTACCTACCGTTACTTTTAGCCGATATAGATCTCTGCTGCCTTACCAAGAAATAGTAATATATAATATTATAGTGTTAAGTCTTCTGCTAACTTATTATACGGAAGCTTCTTAAGTTTCTTAAAAACTAGCTAACTGCGTATCTGGATAAGATACAGACCTTCCTATTTAATAAATTTAATGCCCTACTTACTCTTATAAGTATATACCGCGCTCTTAAGAGAGCTTATTAGTTACAAAAGGTAGTTAAGGCTTAGGCGGCTAAGAGGAGCACTACCCTCTATAACGCCTGGATTGATATTTAAAAGAGCTAGATAGCAAATTAGCTAGTATTTCTTAACAAGTTAGCGGCGAATAAAAGGACTAGCGATAGAGAGTATGGCTAGTTACCCAAAGGGACTAACTATAGAGTAGTATGTCTACTTAAGAGATTAGAGAGGTAGAGTCTTTTACTAGCGCTATTAGTTGTAACGGAACCTTATAGTAGGAACTACGGTAGGCTCGTTAATAGGCTAGGTGTATAGGTAATGTAAATTAAAGTTAACAACGTAATAATAACTAGTGGAGTGGTTGCCTAATAGATTAACTCTAATTATATTCTAAGAATTACTATAAGGAAAGAACTATCTAGAGTAGGGACTATAGTCCTTTAAATATATAACCGTACTCCTAGGAAACCTTCCTTATATATAAGGTACGCGTACTCTATCTACTTTATTGCGGATTATATAGATTATATTACGTAACTTAGTTACTATTCCTCGTTATATAGTTCTACCGGCTCTATCCTAAACCGTATTTATATTAACTAACTAGCTTCTTCTAACTCCTCTCTAAGTAGTTATAGCATTATACTTAAAGCGTCTATAACACCATTTCCCTCCTTCTTATTTTTATCCTTAAAGATTCTAAATATCTCTAAGTTATTTACTAGAGGTATAATATCTATCTAATTAATTTAGTTAATATTATTACTTATTATACCTAAAGCAATTTCTCTTTCGTCTATAGTTTGGCGTGCTCGCACTATTGCTGCTATACTATTGCTAGGTAAAATAATACCGTCTCTATATTCTTATTATATAAAAGAGGGGCTAATTTATATTACGCTGGTAAGTCCTTTATCTCAGCAACCCTTTTTTTATTTAGAGTGTACTAAAGTAAATATTTATTTATCCTGCGACGTTTGCTTTATTTCTAACGCTAAGTATATATATCTTATAACTCTTAATAGTCTATAAGTTCCCTAAGTAATTTATTATAGGGTCTTATATTTAATCTACTGCTGCAAAGCTTAATAGTAAGCTCTTAAGCGCTTTTAATAAATTATAGTAATTACAAGAGGCGGAATAAGAGGCTGCGGCTACTTAACAGCATGCCCTTAAGACTCGTCTTCTAGCCTCTACTCATCTTCTATGTCTTAAATAGGTTCGTAAAAAGGTGCGTTTTAAGGAGTGGAAATTTATAGAATAAGGTCTATAGGAACTTAGTAATAAGAGAACTAACTCTCTTCTTATAAAGGGAACAACTTTAAGTAGTTCGGCAGTCGCTCTTCCTAGGTCCCCCTTAGGTGGCTTATTTTTTAGCAATCCTTCTTTATTAATATTGCCTAACCTATTCTCTTCTAATACTCCTATACCCTTTCTATAGCATTCTTTAAATTTTTTAATAGTTTCTAGGTAGTCTTATTATAGCCTATCTACTTTACCTTATACTATATTTTATTATTAACGTCCTTATAGCTAACGATCTTTAAAACTTACTATTTATCTTCTTCTTATCCTTTATACGTGTTTACTTTATAAACTAGTAGCTTAATATTTCTATATACTAGCTCTAGCATTGCGATGTGCTATATAGGGTAAATTTTTATTTTAGCTAGTAGGTTTAACTTAAACGTAACTAGTAAAATCTTTTATATAATTTTAAAAGGTCCTAGTCTAACGTAGTCTAATTTCTTACTTAGTTATTAACTTTTGAAGTTTTTATATAGTAGCTATACTTTATCTTCCTCCTTAAGATCTAGTCCCTTAGATCTCTTAGTATTATAGTACTTTTTTATTCTTTACTATACTACTTTAGCTATTTCTATAAGGTTCTTATAAAGATTTATTAATATCTCTATCCTTTACTTAGCTGTATTACTCGTCTTCTTTGCTTAATATAGCGATAATAATGTTCTTAGTTTATATCCGTAATTTACCTTAAATAGTAACGTACCCATTTCTTCTTGTGGTGTTGTATTATATATAAACTATATAACTAGTAATAACGATACCTAATTATTTTGTGCGTAATTAATATAGTACCTTAAATACTGCTCTAGTGTCTAATTTAGTCTTTCCGTTTAACTATCTATCTGCGGATAATATATAGTAGAAGTTGCTGCTCTAACTCCTTACTCCGCTAAGAATACCTCTTAGAATACTACTATAAATCTTAGATCTCTATCTAATATAATTTTACTTAGTGCTCTATGTCTTATAAATACTTCCTTAATATAGATTCTAGTAATATTTTCTAGTAATATTTCTTCTATATATGCTATAAAGTATCCCTACTTTATAAGCTTGTCTACTATTACTAAGATTATGTTATAGTTTTGTCTGGTAATAGGATCTCTTAACTTTAATAACTTAATAATAAAGTCCTATAATATAACCTCCTATAGTCTCTTTAGTATTTTAATAGGTTATAGCCCTCCGTATAGCTTATGCCTTATTAGTTTATTTCTCTAGCAATTTAGATATTCCTTTATAACCTTTTATACTAAGTTCTAGATTTTATTAATAATATACTCCTCCTAGAGTCTTAATACTAAGCCTATAGCTTTATTATGTCCTTAAGTTAATCCCTTATAAAAATCTTTTATAAAGTGTTCTGCTATGCTTCTTAGGATATACTTTACTTCTTAGTTTTTGTATATATCTATCTATAAATCTTCTAGCTATATTTTTAGAATTCTTTATACCTAAAAGCTTTCTAGTGACTTATAAACTCTATCTAATTCTTCTTAAGTTACTATAATTTTTAGATAATTATACCTAATTAACCTATCTATATCTTTTTATAGTAAAGCCCCTAATAGCTTCTTATTATTTTATAGTTTAGCTTTCTAACTTAGAGCATCTACTTATATATTATCTGTACCCTTAGTATACTAAATTTTAAAATAGTATTCTATAAGTATCTCTGCCTATCTAACCTATCTCTAGTTAAGCTCTTTTATTATTAAGAATCCTATTAGGTTCTTATAATCCGTCTTAACTATAAATAGTTTTTTTTATACCTTATAAGAATGCTCTCTATTCCTTTAATGCTATAACTATATTTAATAACTCCTTATTATAGATGTTATAGTTTAGTTCTAGTAGTATTATCTTTTAACTATAGTATACTACTAAGTGCTATTTATCTAG
>Ga0307515_10007559_pt1 | contig 21465 bp, 19 predicted proteins | sample 17_EM_MG_FD_194513 | JGI IMG/M metagenome (GOLD analysis project Ga0307515, IMG submission 194513) | Populus trichocarpa ectomycorrhiza microbial communities from riparian zone in the Pacific Northwest, United States - 17_EM | ecosystem: Host-associated > Plants > Roots > Unclassified | place...
AAAATGGTTGAACGATAAGTAGTAGCTATGATTTAACATTGCCAGGCGTTGTGTAAACGGCTTGAGCATAACTGCAGCCCCTGCGAAGAGTGTAACACACGTGTCCTTCTGATGGTGCGTAAACGTCACCACAAAGTTGAGGAGTACGCATGGAACGCTACCCGTTGTCTGGGCGACAGGTAGCATGTGATTCTCTGTCAGAGGGTATGAGGTTCCATCGGAGCTGTCAGAGCCGTCCTGAACACTCGGGTGTTTCTGACGGAAACTAGAGTAGTTGCTGATGAAGGGAACTTTGAACTTACCTCACGAATGTTTGTGGGGCGTGTAAACCTGTCCTTGGCCAATAGCCAGGCTACCATTTTCTGGATCTCTGTAGGCAACAGTGTTCAAAATCCGTAAATGGAGTCAATTGAGGTCTTCGAGTGGTATACCATTGCTGCACGGAAGCAAGTAATCTTTGCGAGAGCCTGACGCACAACGTCAGTGATGAAATCAATCCTTGAGATGATGCATTTACCACTGAAATGTAGGCACATGGAGGGTCCGAGTTTCTCTGGGCTGGATGAATCCTGGTGATTTCCTCATACCACCAACTATGAATCTGGGCAGTCTTCACGGCATTCGTGGGAAAGGGATTCACAAACATCGCATCACTCATTGCTATAGGCTTCACACGTGCCATGACCATCCCTGGAATGCCTGAAAGGGTTGTCTGGGCATTGTATTCTGCGCCAACAATGAGGCCTGTCACGTCGTCAACAAAGGGCGCATATTGCCCAAGATTCCCAGCATTCCATGCAACCAATTGGTCACCGGCTTCATTTGAATCCATCCTCTAGTAAACATATCCATTAGCGGGTAGATTCAATCATTCACACGCCTAATCAGATACCTCCTTGGATGCCAGTGGCGCAGGCTCGCGTTCATCCTCATTCTCCAAGACACTATAGACCTTCCTACACTCAGTATGTAGGAGTTGCGCCAAGGTAGGAGTTAATTGAGTTGCTGCGACTAGTTTTCCAAGTGTTGATGTGAAGGGATCTTTTGATAGACGCTTGCCCATAGCTTACCTGGATGGTCCCCGAAGAGGCTCGTCCCCGGATTCTGAATCGTCATTTCGAGGAACATTGCAATTGTCAGGTATTGTGCTGAGATAGTTGTCGAGCTCCTTGTCATGGATAGATCCTCTGCTTCTCATGGAGCTGGAAGGAAGAGGAGGAGGAGCAGAAGTGTGGCGCCTTCTTGTCCTGAGTTAAAAATGCGGCGAGTGATCAGTATGAAAAAATTAAAGGACTGACTAAAGAAAATGTGAATGAATGTAGAGTAAATGAATTAAAGTGTTGTGTAAAGGAAAGGAAGTGTTGATATAATTAATAGAATCTTTGTGATGCGTCTTTTTATCCAGTCAATGATTCGGGGATCTTGGCTTGTCTCGCCACCCACACTTCCAACTCCTTGGATGGACAGGAACTCGAAACTCAGAATGGCAGGTGACAAGCATGCCGCAGGGTTGTTGATTGGCTCCCTTTGACAAAAATTGTTATTGCAATAAGCTAAAAACTGGACATGTTTCACTAATCTTTTGGGCTGACGTCTGCTGGGTAAGTATACTGAACAACCAATTACATGATAGCCATACACGGAGTCCTATCACTGGCACTATGCCTTTCCCAGAAACAAACGTCTCAACGATTAATCCCAACATCGTTAACTCACAACACAGCCCTTCATCCATGAATATGAATGATGTAATAATAAAAGAAACAAAACACCAAAAAGAGACCCAAAACCTCACCAAAAAACTCCAAATTATTACCCATCTGTCCACCCTCCAAAGTGCCAGAAAAATACACACCCACAACGCAAATCCTTGAACAACCGTCCAGCCAGTGCATTCCATCCTCACAATGACTGATTTGCAGCTGGGTGGCTGCTTGTACGCTTCGTAATGGGCAAAGAGCCTGCAGTGGGAGGCTTCACAATGTGATCTTGCTTGCGTAGCCAAGCCACATCTTCATCAGCAACAAGGGTTGGCTCGAAATCAGCAAAGAGAAGAAGAGCACGGTTCCGGATGACTTCAAGGTATCGCTGCTGTCTGATAATCCTCGTTTCAAGCATGCATTCAAACCTTTGGAAGCCTGGTTTCATTGTTGGGAAGCTTCTCGGATTTGGGCACTGCTTGTCACCATCATCATTCGATTCCTCCCCAATACTGTCGATCATATCCTCGGCTGGAGGTGGGTGGATGTCATCCAGAGGAAGGTAGCTGTTGCCACCACGCATAGGCGTCTGGGCACACGCTGTGCCGTCAGCTTGTTGGCCACGATAAACTATGCAAAACAGCATTGGGTTGCTGTATTGCATTGCCGCCTTTACCCATCTGGCAGCAGTAGTGTTATCGAAGATTGAGGTAACATTACAGGCATACAAACCGCCTTCTCCATTAGGCTCCTCCAGGCAGCCCCAAAGCACCCAGACTTTTCGCCTGCGGTCTGGCAGACTGGCGATTGCAGCATTCACAATTGACAAAATCCTTGTATCGACGACTGATGTAACTATCGGAAGTATCGATTCTTCATCCCCAGGCCAGTGCCCTGAGAATAGCCAAGTATTGTTTTCACCCACCTTCTTCGCAGCAATGTCGGGATCCACACAGGCGATGAGAATGCCAAATGGCTTGACAAGGAAATCAGTCCAGGCGTCGCAACACACATTAATCGGCGAGGACCGGTGACCCGAGGTTTCTTCCATGTTGTCATCTGTATGTACACATCATCAGGAAGAACAAAGGAACCATCGAGGTGATGGAATACATACAAACATGCACGAGTTTCTTCGTGTTAGTCGGGGTTGCTTCCAGCCTATTCTTCATTCGGCGAAGGCCAACCTCCGCGAACTCATTCAGTGCTGCCTTGAATTTCTAACCATAGAGGTAAGTCTTGCCTGCCATGTACCGTTTCCAAAGCGGCATTTTAGACACCAGATGACTGATTTGAGGAACGCAACGATTGATTGGGAGATCTTATCGCTTGGGGCTGGCACCTTGCTTGTTGATGATTCTCACGGGCTGGGCAATCTCCCAGATGCGCTACCTCACTTTGTTTTCTATCCATTGTGTTGTCAAGCCACACTTCTCCTGCCAAATCCCCATGGTTTCTGCTGCCCATTCATCAGCAAAATGAATTTTAGTCACTGGAAGACTCCAGGAGTGTCTGAGAGGATGTGGAGTGTAAACTTAGATGTGTCAATTTCAGGAGAGTATCAGACCCTAGGAGGGCATTCCTGCTGGCCTTCAGAGTAACTGGGATCTCTGATGACTGCTACAGGAGTACCATGGGAGTGATTGTGATAGGTTTGGGAACATCTCGGAGCGCCGAAGCGAACTTTGGGTGACCTGGGAGCACCTCTGAGCGCCAGCGATAAGCCTGGGAGCGCCGACAACCAGTCTGGGAGCACCTGAGTGCCCCGGCGTGAAGTCTGGGTGCGCCAACGACAAGCCTCGGAGCGCTGGTGACAAGTCTGAGAGCACCTCGAATCACAGTAGAGTAGTCTGGGAAAAACAATATCTTCTTTGGGAACGCTGCTGGTGCGCCTGGAAATCATAGCTACTACATATCGATCAACAATTGTTAAAACTCATGTATTCAGTTTGTATTCTCGTCTATGTATCTATATAGCTACCGATCTACACACCGTATATCTGGATTGGCTGCAGGCGGCGCATGAGAGCAATTTGAGGTGCGCCTGAAAATGACAATCAAGTGAACTCAGAGATACACTCCGAGGCCGTGATCGAGCGACTTTGGAGATGCACTTGGAGGCGGTAATCATGTGTATTTGGAGACACTTGGAGGCCGTGATCGAGTGAATTTGGAGATGCACTCCGAGATCGTGATTGAGGGAGTTTGGAGATGCACTTGTGGAGGCCGTAATCTAGCGAGTTTGGGGATACACTTGGAGGCCGTAATTGAGCGACTTTGGAGATGCACTTGGAGGCCGTGATCGAGTGAGATTGGAGATGAACATGGAGGCCGTGATCGAGCGAGATTGGAGGCCATAATTGAGCGAGTTTGGAGATACACTTAAAGGCCGTGATCGAGCGAGTGTGGAGATGCACTGGGAGGCCGTACTGGAGCAAGTTTGGAGATACACTTGGAGGCCATAATCGAGCGAACTTGGTGGCCGTAATCGAGTGAGTTTGGATGAGTACCTAGAGGCGGTCGATGGACAGCGCACCGGGTGCTGAGACTCTATTCATCAGTTAGTCAACTCGCAACTGCGGGAATGTGACAAGGTGACTTTACCTTTGAGCTGTCATAGAGAGCTGGCTGATAGCGGTTGATTGTGTAGGGAGGCACGCCGGAAGCTGAAGCTACATTCAGGGGTCAACTCATAATCATGAGAATGAAGGGAAGACAAACAATCTTGGGTACTTACTCGGTGTATGCTGTACTAGGTGTATGCTGTACTCAGTGTATGCTGTACTCGGTGTCAACTCATGATCATGACATGGAGAGATAGAGAGGGATGACTTAACTTTGTGTTCTGTAATGATGTTAGAGTTGTGGACGAGAAAGAGAGAGATGGGGGATGAAGATGAGAACGATGTGGAGGATATGAGCGGATATGAGAAATCAGGGATCCAACTTGCCTGATTGGGTTGGGAAGACCTCGTCTCGGTGTAATTACAGGCCGGATCGGGACTCGTCCCTGCTGTATCAGGGATGGTAAATTGACTCGCACACGAAATTCTCTTAAGTCCCAGTTTCTCATGATGATTTCTCCCATCTCCTCTCATCTCTCTTGGTCTCGTCCTCAAGTCTACCATCACCTAAGATCACAAAGTTAAGTCATTGCTCTCTATCTCACCATGCCTTGATCAAGAGTTAACACCGAGTACAGCATACACCAAGTACAGCATACACCGAGTACAGCATACACTGAGTACTGCATACACCGCGTACTGCATTATCCCAAGATCCACAGTCTCCCACTCCCAGCCAGTCTCTCATCTATCGGCAGACCATGTTGTACTCAATTCTCTACATTCCCACAATCACGAGTTAACCAATGAATAGAGTCTCAGCTCCTGTCGCGCCTCCCTCCCGAACTACCGCCTCCAGATTGACCAGCTCCAAGTACTCCTCTTATCTCGCTCGATCACGGCCTCCAAGTGCATCTCTAAACTCGCTCGATCATAGTCTCGAAGTGTATCTCTACACTCGCTCGATTATGGCGTCCAAGTTCGCTCAATCACAGCCTCCAAGTGTATCTCTAAACTGGCACAATTACGGCCTCCAAGTGCATCTCCAAACTCGCTCGATCACAGCCTCCAAGTACATCTTTAAGGAGTGATGGCGGGTGTACGGAGATACTGGGGTAACAGATTTGGAATGCGTGACAGGGAGTATATATTCGGCAGACCCCAGAGTAGTTAGGCATCATCTTATCATACAATGAAAATACACACTCTACGTTTCGCAACTTTTGTTCTCACTAGCTCTGTGCGCGATATCGTGGATCCACGCAAATGCGTGGGATCCTCAACGCCGGGTAGTATCATATCTTCTCACCCGATTTCTACGCTCCTCGAACTTGAACAGCTCTTTCTCATGAATTCCGCTTGGATATCCCGAGAGGTGCGGCTGAGTGTTGATGGTGGGCTATCTGCCTTCTAGCTCCATCGTTTCACCGCAACGGCCTCCAAATGGTGCATCTCTAAACGTTCTCCCAATGGGCGTGGCCTGGTGCTCCTCCGATTATGCTCGAGTACCATCCGCGGCCAGATTGACCGTATGTATGTATAGAGACACTGAAATACTGCATGCCATATTATGATGTAGCAAATCTTGTGACAGTAACAAAGATGAATATGATAAGACGAAATGCCTTGTGGTTATGTAAGAACCACTGATGTGAGAATATGGCATCAAGTCTCCCGTGAGAATATGGCATCAAGTCCCCTGCAGAGCTGCGCCGCATTCTCGGCCGCTCTCGAAGTATCATACAGAGCTGCACAGCGGTCTCAGCTTCTCTCGAAGTCTCCTGCAGATCTGCGCGGAGGTCTTAGGAGCTCCGAAATTTGACAATCCTAGATGGAGCATCCTGAATGCACCTCCATAACTGCAGGTGCTTTCAGGAGCACCTGAGAATGCTCTTGCAGACTCTGAGAGCACTTTGCTTAGCTCCAGGGGGGTCTGGGAGCGTCTGGGAGTACTTAGAAGCACTGGTGAGGTCGCCCGGAGTGTCTGGGAGGATTGCGTGTGGTTTCCGGACCGAATCAGATTTTGCTGATGTTGGCTGACTCCAACACCGGCGTTCTCCGACCAGATGTGGACTTGTAGACTCGGCATCTGGATTGTATTAGCATCTGTGATTACTGATTTCAGCAACCAGAAGGCATCACATTACATTTTGCGTTCCCAATGGTGGTGAAAAATTGAGTGGTGGATATCGAATGCTTGTTACTCTAAACAAGCGTTGGGAGTGTTCAATATATCGTCAAGTGTGATGCGATTCGGCAGCATAGGTGAGGAGGGTGTGTCAAAGGTTGTGAAGAGTGTACGTACGGTGGGCAGCCAAGGCGAATATATATATGTGCTTGGTGGGTTTTCTCGATCTGGCGGCATCATCTTGGCTGCAATTCAGCTAGAAAACAATGTGCTTAGTATTATCTAAGTGCCCTGATTTGTCGACTGAATGCTGAAGTTCATCACAATGACGACTCAAAGCATGCTCTGCAGTCATATCTCACTCATTTGTCCTTGCTCTAGTTCTTGAACGCCGCGATGACATCGCTGGGTTGGTATCTAAAGAGAATGCACGGTTCATGTCAGGTAAGAACTGAACAGAGAGTGACAACCATAAAGCAGGTAGTTGGCGTAGGAGGGTCTTGTGGGGGTTCAAACCAATCGCCGGGATGAGCTGAATGCAGATGCGGTATGCTTTTCGAGACTTAAGCGATGTTGAAATTGAGAGAGTGATTAAACACTTTGCAAACGTGTGAATGAGGATGAGAGAAATCCTATAAGAGTGGTAGGGCCCCTTTTTGGAAAAAGTAAATCGAGGTGCGGCTTTTTCCGAGGACCAGCTGGCATGTAATGGTATGAGTACCTGAACGACCATCGAGATGCTCCTCAACATTGTTGGGACATTTCACTTTGCTAACCAAACATGGATCTTGGTCAATGGTGTCTTTACTGCTCGATGATGTACTCCAACATCAGCGCATACATCGCTCACCTCCGTCGCGACCACAGAGAAAGGATAATATATGTATCACCCAAACGCCTTGCAGATGATGGTTTTGTGATTGAGCACTATAGGATCCTACTTCCATTTGGTTATGAACCACATCACGACCCTTTTGTTCACCCTTCTGATGATCATTCCAGCGATACAGAAGCCTACAGCTAGATTGGGTTTATCGATCCAGGGCAACCTCCAGTTCGGACACGTATTCATGGTACTCCACACTTGGACAACCGTCTAGCCGGTAAGCCGATTAGAAATGAGCATTTCAATATCTTCGTCGATGAAAGTGATCTATAGTCGCATATTTCCTGGAAGGAGGAGTATCGATTAGTGCATGGGTGGGTCAAGCACAACTTGAGCAGAGCTGCTATCGATGAGCTTTTAAGGAACCGTACAATGGCAACCATCAGCAACTTCACTTCATCGCACATTGAATCCAAAAGGTTGAACGAAATGTCCTACGCGATGGGCATCGACTCTCAGAAACCTGGCAACCTGTCTTACAATCCATTCAATGATCCAAAAAACCTTCGCAACAATGATTACTCACGTTACTTTTACCGCAATCCCGTTGAATGAATTGAGCACCTCATGCAACAGCCTGCGTTGAGGGAACATATGTCGTATGCTCTGGTAAAGGAATTTGATGATGCTGAGAAACATATCTACTCAGAGGTGAAATCAATCGACTGATGGTGGAATGAACAGGTAGGTTAGTTGAATTTTGTCATAGCTATGATGATGTGGACTGCTTCAATAGCTACGGCCGCCACTTGGAGCTAAGATTGTCCGTTGATTCAGCAGTTCAGACCAGACCCATCTTACAAACTGTTCGGGTGTAGTGATAGCAATGGGTCCGGGTTTGGACTGGAAAAGCAGTTCGGTTCGGTTCCCGACCCGTCCAAAAACCCGGCCCGCAGCTTCTTGGCGGGCCAAACCCAGACCCACACCTGTCAACCCGCGTGTCTTGCCGGGTTTGGCTAGACCGGTCGGTTACAATCTCCGGTTCTAGTTTTCGGGTTTTTCTATTTATGGTCGCATTGAGATATTCCACTGTCTTGAGTAAAATATTAACTTTGGTACATCGTTGTGTTTGTTCGTGTTATTGGCTGCCTTTATAATCGAAACAAGCTGGGACATGCTCGCTGCTACATCATGAAGTTGAGTGTGAACGATTTTTCGTCTTGCATCATTTGTAAGATTTGAGGTACAAATCAGTCATATTGACAGTTAAGGCAGTCATTAACCCGCAATTGGATCAGTGTGCACCTGCTACTGCACAGACACCATTTGGTGAGCTGATGGAGATACACGATAGTGAAAGCAGAAAATCGCAATGCCGCATGGAACTTCACAAACCAAAAGAAGCCATCTGGGATAGGTATCCGGGGAACCACAGTCCTACATATGCATATCAGCTCTCACGCCCAACGAGGTACTCAATCCGTCACTGATAAACAAATCGAAACCTATTGAACCCGTAAGCTTTTACCCCTGCATGTAACCTCCCTTGCTAATTACCATACAGGAATTGGATTCAGATGAACATATTGTAATGGCTTGTTTGTCATCGGTAAACTACCTGCACAATTCGTGATTATTGACGACTCATTTCCGCGAAAAGCAATTAGTGTACCCATTTTGCTGAATGTCAGCATTGTTTTGATTTCAGTGACCGAATTGTGATACATGATAATTCGTCTGTGCATGTGCAAGGGTCATACGGGCCATACGAAAGTTCTAGACTCCAAACTGAGTTGATTGACGATTGATTAACCTGATATCGTCCTGCCTCTTAAAGGTAAGTGAGAATGCGCAATGTAAATTGGAGAGAAAAGTTACTAACAAAATTTGGGTCAGTGATGGTGTACCAGTCAGAGAAGGAGCGGTCAATGCGCAACACGAATCTGTATGAATGCCCACCATCATGTTGCATTCATCCATACATCCAACAATGTTACTCTGCGTTCAGACCCAGTGCACATAGTGAACATTTTGAAAATTGCATATTGTAGGTCATGAAAATCGAGGAGAAGGAACTGCATAGGGCAAAGTGAGGAAGTTGGGCTATATTAATGAAAAATGAGTGAATGGATCTACCTGTGGTAAATTGCCAGCTGAAAGCGCTGGAATGTGACAGCGCTACGTTATCCATCGCTTAGAGATCATGTGCATCAGTGGATCAGACATTGAGACGCCACAAAGCTTTTGGATACAACTGAGTATTCATACAAATAATAAATTGGCTGTCAAAAATGACTCTATGATTATATGTACAAAATTATTGACCATACAAGAACTTGTAGGACATATTTATGGAGAGCGTCACTGGAGTGTCATCGATTTTTGGACCAGTAAGCAACTTAATTGGGAAGCGATTTGCTCGCTGTTATGCATAGTTAATGTATTGCCAGCCTGTTTAGGCAAAACAGACAGCGATACGGTGACAGACTCGTTCTGAAAATCAGCGTCAATGGAGCTTCAACGATTTTTGGTCTTGTAAGTGAGTTGATTGGGAAGCGATTTGCTTGCTGTTGTCCATAAGAAACGTATCGGCCGACTTGATAGGCAAAAGAGAATGTCACATGGTAACAGCGACATGCTTGAAATGAGCGTCAACAGAGCGTCAACGATTTTTGGTTGTGTAAGTAAGTCGTTTGGGACGCGATTTGCTCGCTGTTATCCATAATCAATGTATCCGCAGTGTTTATAGGCAAAAGAGAATCTGGCACGGTAACAGCCCGATGCTGATAATGAGCGTCAATGGAGCGTCAACGATTTTTGGTCTTGTAAGTAAGTTGTTTGGGAAGTGAATTGATCGCTGTTATCCATAATCAATGTATTGGCAGCCTTCATGGGCAAAAGCGACAGCGACATTGTAACAGCCACATTCTGAAGATGAGCGTCAATGGAGCGTCAACGATTTCGGGTTTTGCATCTTGTATAATCCAGGGGCTATACTACGGCTTTTACCCATAATCGAAGTATTGGCCGACTTTATAGGCAATATGGTTAATGTGATTTTCACTACAACAAAAATGAGCATCAACAGAGCATCAACAGAGTGTCAACAGAGTGTCAACAGAGCATTAACAGAGCATCAACTATTTTGGGTGTTGAATCTTGTATAATCCAAGGGCTGTGCTATTGCATTTATGCATAATTGAAGTATTGGCTGCCTTTATAGGCAATACCGTTAATGTCGATGTCGCTTCATCTGAAAATGAGCGTCAACAGCGCGTCAACAGAGTGTCAACAGAGCGTCAACAATCTCGGGTGTTGCATCGTGTATAATCCAAGGGCTATGCTACATCATTTACCATAATCAACGTATCGGCAGCCTTTATGCTCAAAAGAGAAAGCGACATGGTCACAGCCCCATTGTGAAAATGAGCATCAACAGAGCGTCAATGATTGAAGGTGTTGCATCCTGTATAATCCAAGGGCTATGCTACGGCATTTACCCATGATCAAAGTTCTGGCAGCCTGTATAGGCAACAACGTTAATGTCGATGTCACATCACCTGAAAATGATTGTTAACAGAGCGTCAAGAGAGCGTCAACAGAGCGTCAACAGAGCATCAACAGAGCGTCAACAGAGCGTCAACAATCTTGGGTGTTGTATCTCGTATGATCCAAGGACTATGCTACAGCATTTACCCTTAATCAACGTATCGGCAGCCTTTACGTGCAAAAGAGAAAGCGACATGGTCACAGCCCAATTGTGAAAATGAGTGTCAACAGAGCGTCAACAATGTCGGGTGTTGCATCATGTATAATCCGAGGGCTATGCTGCGGCTTTTACCCATAATCGAAGTTTTGGCCACCTTTATAGGCAATACTGTTCATGTCGATGTCGCTTCACCTGAAAATGAGCGTCAACAAAGCATTAACACAGCGTCAACAGAGCATCAACAGAGCATCAACAGAGCGTTAACAGAGTGTCAACAATCTTGGGTGTTGTATCTTGTAAAATCCAAGGGCTGTGCTATGGCATTTACCCATAATTGACGTATTGGCAGCCTTTATGTGCAAACGAAACAGCAACATGGTCACAGCCCCATTCTGAAAATGAGCGTCAACAGAGTGTCAACGAATTTGGGTGTTGCATTTTGTATAATCCAAGGGCTGTGCTACGGAATTTGCCCATAATCGAAGTATTGACCGCATTTGTAGGCATAATTGCCAATCTTGATGTCACTCCACCTGACAATGAGCGTCGACAGAGCGTCAACAGAGCGTCCAGAGAGCATCAACAGAGCGTCAACAGAGCATCAACAATCTTGGATGTCGCATCTAGTTTAATCCAAGGGCTGTGCTATGGCATTTAACCATAATCGATGTTTTGGCAGCCTTTATGCTCAAAAGAGACAGCAACATGGTCACAGCCCCATTATGAAAATGAGCGTCAACAGAGCGTCAATAAATTTGGGTGTTGCATCTTGTATAATCCAAGGGCTGAGCCACGGAATTTGCCCATAATCGAAGTATTTGATGCCTTTATAGGCAATATTGTTAATCTCGATGTCACTTCACCTGAAAATGAGCGTCAACAGCGCGTCAACATTCTCGGGTGTTGCATTTAGTTGAATCCAAGGGCTATGCTATGGCATTTACCCATAATCAAAGTTTGGCCGCCTTTATTTGCAATATGGTTAGTGTCAATTTCGCTACCATCTTAAACTGATCGTCAACAGCGCATCAATGCTTTCTGGAAATGTAAGTATGGTAATTGGAAAGGGATATGCTTGCTGTTATGTGTAACCGACATATTGGCAGCCTTTATCAACAAAAGTGCAAGCGACACATTCGGTTCCCCATTCTGAAAATGAGCGTCAATGGAGCCTCAATGATTGTTGGTCTTATAAATAAGGTAATTGGTAAGTGATTTGCTCACTGTTATCTGTAACAAACGTATAGGCAGCCATTGTAGCCAATAGAGAAAGTGACAAGGTCACAGCCCCATTCTGAAAATGACTGTCAACCTAGTATCAACTGAGGGTCATCAATTTCTGGTGATGCATATTGGGTAACGAAGGCGTTGCACGGATATTTGAGCTTATAGTTGCACTATTGACCTCCTCCAAGGTCGAAAATACAACATATTAAAGGAAAAACATGAATTCAAATATTGTCGATATCGCAACCTGCAAAACATGCAAATGTGATTCCTGGATGTCAAATAATTGATTCTCATTGAGAACTATTATCAAACAGCAAAGGCAAGCACATTATATGTATTTACAGATGGACCCACTGGACAACCCACTGACTACCCGCCCAATTCAGACGGGTATGGAGTTTTCTATTGAACTGTACCCGAATGGACGGTTCCGGTTGATCGACAACCCGGACTGCCAATTCGGTGCTGGTTGGGTTCCGACCCGTACCCGCACCCGAAGCGACGGTCCTGAACCGTTGCTAACACCATTTGGGTGACAAGAAGGAATCGCTGGTTGGTTTGAGTCTCGGAAACATTGACTCGATGATTAGTTCAAAGCCTTCGAATTTTGCAAGCATTCTTGTCACCCATCTTCCCGTTCCTCCGAAATATTACTTTACAAGACATGGAAAAGACGTGCTATGAAGGAACAACACATCCACAATCGCGAGGTTTTAAAGAAAGATTTTGAGCTTATTCTTTGTCGTCTCAATGCGCTTTTAAATACTGGAAAACCTATGCGCTGTGCGGATGGTCGGATGCGGGAATATTAGGTGGTCAGCTGTGCATGGATGGCTCACTACTTCGAAAACATTCACTTGCACTCAATCAAGCAGCCACATTGCCCTGTGGGCAAGGCACCGAAATCGTCGTTTGGAGATGGGAATTCATCGCCATGGCGATTGAGAGACTATCGGCTGTACTTCCAAAAGATGATACTCGTGACCCAGGGAGATGAAATGGAGAGACAGGAAGGAAGACAAAATCTGGAAGATCCAGCGGTTGGAACCTCAGAAGGCGTCTTCTGGAATATGAAATGCATCTCTCTGATGACTAATATTGTACCCGATATTCTTCATACTGTCTATCTCGGTATGCGTAAGCATTTGATTGACTGGGTAACGTTCTTCCAGGAACAACAATCCGGGATCGACGAATTCCACCAGCTCTGGGCGATGATGCTTCCATATCCTGGCTTTGCTTGATTCAACCAGCCATATAGCCAGGGGACGAATTCGAGTGGTAAGGAGACGAAAGCACTCAGGTGTGTGATTGTGCCAGTTTTCATGGCGACTCTTTTAAAATCTTGTGCAAGCCAAACGATTCCCTTCACAGAAGCCCTGTTGTACATCAAGAACTTTGCGGATTTTCATCATATGGCACAGTACCGGTACCATACTGAGGGCACAATCGAGTACATGGAGAATCCTCTGGAAGGGTTTCATTATCACAAGGATGTTTTCAGTCGATTCCGCGCCAGTAAATCTACAAAGAAGGTCTCGGAAGCCCTGAGAAAGCAGCTTACTTAGGACAACCAGAAGGAACACAAGAGTGACCACACTTGGAGCAATGTTTCTGTGGCTGAAAAGCGTTGTCACGTTGATGAAGACATAATGCAGATTGAGTTAGAAATTGCACAACATCTTGTCGACAAATCAGATTTCAACTTTGTGCAGATGCATTACCTGAACCACTTCTCTGACCATATCCGCCAGCTTGGCAACCTCTTAAATGTAAGCTCTGAATTCCAAGAAAAAGTGATGATGGATCTTAAACAAGCATACCGACAATCGAATCATCATGAGGCCGCCTTCCAGATTCGGCGAACGAAAGCCCGAAATGAGGTGTTTCAGTTTTCAGAGCTTAATGCAATGCTGCAAAACATCATCGCGACGATGCTATGCCTGTAACCAAAGTCCCTATCAAGCGAATGATGAAAAACCCGCTACAAGAATTCAAGACCCTTGATGACTTGGCCGAGTGGTGTGCAATGCCAAAAGGGGAGCTACAGAATCACATTGGTTGGTATTTCAAGAGATTTGCCAACATCACAGACTAGGTCAATCACTATCAGTATTTCAGTCGTCTCAACGATGCAAAATATATTCCGTACAACGCAGTAACAATTCCGGTGAGATCTTTTCAATGCAACAAGCAAGCAGTTCATATGGTTCGTTGCACTGGGTCCAGAAGGTGGAGAAAGCATAATCCACCAAGAAATGATACAGTGCCTCTTTGGATGGTGACTAGTGTTAGCAATGGGTCAGGGTAACCCGCCAGCAGTCCAGGTTTGGGCAGCAAAAACGGGGCGGTTGGGTTCCAGACCCATCCAAAACCCGACCCGCTGTGTCTAGGTGGGCCAATCCCAGACCCATACCCGTCAACCTGTGGGTTTTGCTGGGTTTGGCTAGACCCGTCGGTTCCAATCCCCGGTTCTGCATTACAGGTCTTTCTATTCATCGTCGCATTCAGATATCCTACTGTTAATTGCAAAATATTGACTTTGGTATGTCATTGTCTGTTTTAGATATATTGACCGCCTTTATAATCAAAAAAATGCGAGACACCCTCCCGGCCCAATTCTAAAACTGAGCGTCAACAAAGATTCAACAATTTTGGGTCTTGTAAGTCAAGTAACTAAAATGTGATTTGGTCATTGCTATCCATAATCAACATACTGGCTGCCTTTATTCGCAAGAAAGAAAGGCGCATGCTCCCTGCCCAATCTTGAAAATGCGTGTCAACGGAGCATCATCAATTTTTGGCCTTTCATCATAGTCAATCAAAGCTTGATGTGGCCGTTATTGTCTGCATATGAAGTTTTGATCATTTATATAGGGTAAAACGCTCATGAACTGTTGGTTGCAGCATTGTGAACGAAATGAGTTGTGACCATCTGGGAGGCCGTTGCGGGGATTCATCCTGCTTATCTGCCTATAATGGCTGTGAACTCCTGGTTTCTAGGTGTCTGTGATGAAGCGCCATGTAGATTACCCGAGATGCATAACCAAAATTTGTTGACTCTTTGTTGACGGTCATTTTCAAGCTCGGCCAGGCACCACGTTCCTTCCTCTTTTCCGCATAAGGGCGACCAATACCACTGTTATGAATATCTGCAAGGAGTGTTAGCAATGGGTCCGGGTAACCTGCCAGCGGTCCGGGTTTGGACTGCAAAAATGGTTTGGTTTGGTTCCAGAACCATCCAACAACCCGACCATCTGCTTCTTGGCGGTCTAACCTGGCCCCATACCCGTCGACCAGCAGGTTTCGCCGGGTTTGCCTAGACCTGACAGGTCCAATCTCCGGTTCTGCATTTCGGGTTTTTCCATTTATGGTTGCATTCACATATCCTACTGTCAATTGCAAAATATTGACTATGGTACTGCAATTTTCTGATGTATTGACAACCTTTATATAGCAAACAAGTAGAGAGATGCTCCCTACCCCATCCTGAAAATGAGCGTCAATGGAGCGTCAACAATTGATCGTCTTGCATCTTGGGTAATCTAAGTGGCGCTCAATCGCACGTATCTATAAACAAGTAATTAGCGGCCTTTATGAGCAAATAAGCAAATGATATTCCCGCGATAGCCTCCTGAACAGTAACAACATATTTCATTCACAAAGGTGCAACTAAGTGTTCACGAGCGTTTTGGACTATACAAATGGCCAAAACTGAGTATATGGACTTCAACAGCCACAGCTCGCTTCGATGAACCATGATCGAAGGCCCAAGATTGTTGACACTCTGTTGACGCACATTTTCACGATGGGGCAGGGAGCGTGTCGCTTTCTCTTTTGCCTATACAGGATGGCAACACTTCCATTATGTGTAATCACTACCAAACCGCATTTTTATCACCCAGACTTACAGGACCAAATATTGTTGACGCTCTGTTGACGCTCATGTTCAAGATGGGGCACGGAGCGTCTTGCTTTCTTTTTTGCATATCAAGGTTCTCAATGCTGTTGTTATGTATAGCCACCACAAAATTACTTCATAATTACCAGACTAACAAGACCTAAAATCATTGACGCTCTGTTGATGCTCATTTTCGAGATGGGGCAGGGAGCATGTTGCTTTCTCTTTTGCCTATAAAGGGTGGCAACACTTCCATTATGTGTATTCACTACCAAATCACGTTTTTATTACCCGACTTACGGGACCAGAAATTGTCGACGCTCTGTTGACACTCATTCTCTGACGGGCATAACCGCAATATGGAACCATTCACTTTGGCATACTATATCACTAATGGTCTTGTGGCAGCCGTTCTGTGCTGTTCATGTACATTCTCCTTTCTAACTACATTGTTCTGTAATGATGCATATAAATATACCCTTTGAAATATACTTTAAAGTGTCCGCTAATTGTAGATAATGATAATACACAAAATTCCTGTTTCCTTCAGTCAACTCTCGTCTTCGCTGTCTTGTTCACTCAAAAGGCTGCTGTCATCTACAAAATGGCTGTTAGCTGCATTAGCATGCAGCTGATAGTGTACTAACCTGTGGATGGACCTTCATCAGTCAGCAAATCTGGAATAAAATCTTTATTGTGCATGGGATTCTTGGTATAAGAATCCAGATTGAAAAATCGAGCGCTGGGAAGCGGAGTATGTATATACAGATATCCAGGTGGCACACCTTCTGTTCCAGAGCTTTGAGTTCTCTCACTGTCGTCAGGTGGCGCAGGTGGCGTTCTGGGCCTCGGTGGTGCCGGTCGTGGTGGAGTTGCACCCATGCCTTTTCGCCTCCTGCAAGTCTGTGGATTCTTTGATGTGCCATTTGTGCAAGGAAGACAGCCGCCTGTTTGATTTTCCCGAACCTTTGCCAGGTGTCTTTCTATCACAGCCTTCACCTTGTCATGCCCGGGAAACGCAACACCCCGCTTGTTCCTTTCTCGGACTTCGGCGCGAGGTTTCCCGATCAGTTGTTCCGTTTCCTCAATTGCGGCATGTGAAAACATTTCTTTAGCCATTTTGGCCATATTCATGGCAAGACGCATGTTGGACTGTTCAAGCTGTACCCGACCTCCTTGTCTTGCCATAGTAGCTGACATGTTGAAAACCTTCAAGAAATTAGTTGCTGCTTCTAAAGTGAGATTCGGCTGTTACCTCAACCATATACGACTCCTTAGCCTCCTCTAAGGTCTTTAAAGCCTGTTTCGTCCATTCCCCGGTACGTTTATCAGCAAATTCGTATGCAGAAATCCCAGAACTGACAATATCATGATGTTCAATCGTGATGACTGTGCAGACAAATGCCTTTGTTGACCATGTAGGTTTCCCATTGAGGGCAGCGATGAATTGGTCATGTAGCTCTCTACATACCCCAGCGGTGCGTTACACTGTTTGATGACTGTCATCTACAGCCATATGGATTGACTACCATCTGATCGCATGATGCTTCTTATTCTTGCTGTTTCTGGTTTCACGTAATATAATTAAATGTGCGTCCTGGGTCATATTTTCGGTGGCTACAGTTGCAGCATCACGGTGGACTAACTGGTGTGTGTGTTGCTGCTGTGTCTCACCAGGTGGTGCATTGTTTGGAGTGGCTGTCATTCGGCTCGATTCGGCTTCAACCTCACCTGGTTGAAATATTTCTGGAACCATAACTTGCTGTTGGGGAATGGTGAGGAAGATGATCACGAAAAGAAGTGAGAAGTCGTGAATATTGTATAGTTAGCTACAAGTCAAAATGGAACGAGTGACAGCGAACTTGCACATTCAATTCAACCTGAATCCGGCTGCGTATAGCTGCACTGTGTATAGCTGCAGGTGATTCCAACGATCCCGCAATTTGCATTGAGTTGGTCCGATGTTGTTTGTTCATTTACAGGGATACATTGTGATGAACGACAGCTGATATCTCTTTTTTGATAGATATAAAAAGGACATTCTTCGATGGAAAGGACATCTGGTGATGTTTGTCCCAAGAAATCGCCGGGATCTTACATGAATCACACACTAACCATCAAGTCCTAATGTATGGTTAGCATGACTATTCCCAATGAAGTGACGGTCAAAACACTGATTTTGCTTTGTTCTAATTGATCCAACCTACCAACCTTGACATAAAAGACACAGCTTGCCTCAATGTGGTCCATATCCTGCAACTTCCAACATCTCGCCCAACAACAAGGTCAACACAAGATGCAATGGTCAATGCTCTGAAAAGGAACCTTTCCCCACTTCCACAGGGCAAATACGGCAAATCGACAAAGAATTCCACACCACGACGTCATCAAGCGAATACAGGCAACAGTGGCTAGAGGGCACAAAGGGTCCGAGTGTTGGGAGCACTGCGCAGCTCACGATCTAAAAAGAGTCTTTCGGCGGAGAAACGACGGGAAACGCAATTTGTAACCAACGAAGAGACAGAGAAATGGATCGAGGATTATGTGGATTGAAAGACCCCAGTGGCAAGACAGCGAGTTCAAGACACAGAGAAAGCGATTATGCAAGAGCAGGAACATATCAGGAATGTTGAAAACGCACGATCAACAACCACAAAGCCTGAAACATCATTTCGGGAGATGTTGAATGATATCGGAGACAGTCTGAGCAATCTTGCATGTTCCGAAGATGAGGAGGATAGGGAAGACGAGGATGATGATGAAGATGATACAGACCTTGGCAAGCTGAGCGAAGATGATGAACCTGGCCGGGTGCTGGGCACAATCTCCAAAACGGTACAGCACTGCATGGAGAGCGTTTGGCAGATGCAGATGAGGTTTGACAAACTGACGCAACCGGGATGGGGGGACGCAGCTGACTACTTCTGTGTGAGAGATATGAAGTAAAGGACGACTGAATTGACGGTTCCGGCCGTTGTGAAGCCCCAAACTGGCTTGACAGCAGCCACACCATCAACGACAACATTCGGAGAGCTTATGCAGACGGTTCTTGATATCGTCCCTGGATAATCCCAAATGCCGCAAGTGACGTCTCGACAGGGAAGTAGTCAAAGGAGGCTTGGTTCGGAGAAACCTCAGGCAGACAATCACATAGTATCTCTCATGCCCAACGCGGTGCCCGATGCGTCACTGATGGAGATTGCGACGCTAGTTCAACCGGTGAGCTTTTACCCCAGCATAGAGCGTCGCTAGCTGATTACCAAATAGAAATCGGATTCAGACAAAGACATGGTGACAGCTCCTGCATCACTGGAGGAAAACATAGCCAAATAGGTATTTTTGACGACGTATCTCCAGCAAAAGCAATTTGTACCTACTTTGTTACTTGTCAGCTATTTCTGGATGCCAGTAACCAAATTGTGAGACAGGATTATTCATTAGTGTGTGTGCAAGGGTCGTACGGGCTATGCAAATATTCTAGACTCCAAATCAAGTTGATTGACGAAAAATGAACTGTATATGGTGTTGCCTGTTATGGTTAAATGATAAAGCAAAACCTAAAATTGAGACGAAATTTAGTAACAAAGTTTAAGTCAGTGATGTCATACGACTCATAGAAGGAGTAGTCAATGCACATCCGAAACCTGGATGAATGACATTTGTCAGTCTGCATTAATCCATGCAGCCAACTACATAACTCTCCGCTCAGACCTCCTGCACATGGTTAGTGTTAGCAATGGTTCTGGACCGTCACTTCGGGTCCGGGTCCGGGTCCAAACAGAACCGTTGCCAAATTGGCGGTCTGGGTTGTCAATAAACCCGAACCATCCACTCGGGTACGGTTCAATGGTAAACTCCCAACGCGTCAGAATTGGGCAGGTTCTCAGCGGGTCTCCCAGCAGGTCCATCTATAAATTCAAATAAGGGTCGTGTTTTTGGAGTTTGTTAATAGTATTTCATCAAAATCGTGTTTTCAACAACCAACAATATGTTTTTACATGCTTTGCAGCTTGCAATATTGATTAATTCAGAATCGGTGTTTTACCTTTGATATATTATATTTTTGCCAATGACGGCGGTGAATAGTTGCATTATGCATACGAAGATCCGCGCGATGCCTTGATTACCAAATATGCAACAACTAAAACTGATGACGCTCCGTTGACGCTCATCTTCAGGATGCGGCAGGTAGCATGTCGCTGTTGTTTTTGCCGGTAAAGGCTGCCAATATTTTATAACTGGATGTCTGCACCCAATCGGAACGTAAATTGGCTAAGATGTGAAGCTAAAAATCGTTGATGCTCCGTGGACGCTCATTCTCAGGATGTGGCAGGGAGCATGTCACTGTAGTTTTTCCCAGTTAAGGCTGCCAACATCTTGTAAATGGATGGTTGCAACTAAGCGGAACATAAATTGGCTAAAATGCGAAGCGAAAAATCGTTGAAGTTCCGTTGACGCTCATTCTCAGAATGAGGCAGGGAGCATGTCACTGTAGTTTTTCCCAGTAAAGGCTGCCAATATCTAACTAATGGACCGCTGCAACCAATCGGATCATAAACTAGGTAAGGTGCGAAGCTAAAAATCGTTGAGGCTCCGTTGACGCTCATTCTCAGGATGTGGCAGGGAGCATGTCGCAGTAGTGTTTCCCAGTAAAGGCTGCCAACATCCTATAAATGGTCAACTGCAACCAATCGGAACATAAATTAGCTAAGATGTGAAGCCAACAATCGTTGACGCTCCGTTGACCATCAGCAAAATGTAAAATGGTTTGGAAGTCGTAACCGAACAACTCAGCAACTCTGAACAGCCACACTGATCCTTCCAGATGCTCCCAGATGCTCGCAGATAGGCTGAACGCAAAGCGATGTGCTCTCAGCTGCTCCGAGACTACTTCACCGGTGCTCCTGAATACTTTGGAAGTTGTGGAACAGAATCCAAGAATATCCTGAAGAGTGTATAGTTGTCTTCAAAATGCTTCCAAATCAAACTATTAGGATGTGCAAATTTCGGAGCTGTTGGGAGTATTGGCCGCGTCTCCAAGAGTACCCCGGTGCACCTCGAACCTGGATCCATACCCTCCGGGAGTGATTATTATTATGTTTATATCAAATAGTACAATTCAATTAACTATCTTCTGCACACCTTGATTCAGGCATTGTAACTTCAATACACAGCCCAGTAGGCATCTAAATCCACATGATTATTTACAAGCCATACGTTATCGATTCTATCTGATGCAGGATTATTCTCTCGCACCAAATGTGCAGGTCCAACAATTGCTCCGACAGGTATAATATGCATCTCATCAGTCTGTTTGACAACCCAGATGAACCCGTCAACACAATCAGCCCAACCATGCGGATCTTTGTACTTTGTTGGAATCACCACCGCATATTCTTGAGGGTGA
>Ga0307515_10007560_pt1 | contig 21464 bp, 1 predicted proteins | sample 17_EM_MG_FD_194513 | JGI IMG/M metagenome (GOLD analysis project Ga0307515, IMG submission 194513) | Populus trichocarpa ectomycorrhiza microbial communities from riparian zone in the Pacific Northwest, United States - 17_EM | ecosystem: Host-associated > Plants > Roots > Unclassified | place...
TATTAATAATATTAAATTTATAAAAATTATATATTTTTATATGCTTAGTAATATTAATAAAGCGTATATAAAATATTAAATTTATAAAAATTATACATTTATATATGCTTAGTAATATTAATAAAGTGTATATAAAATATAAAAATTATAAAAATTATACTTTTATATATGCTTAGTAATCTTATAGTTAGCACTTAGTAGCTAAATGCTAACACTTCATTATAAATGCGGCATTTGGCAGCTAAATGCTAACACTTAATTCTAAATACGGCATTTGGCAGCTAAATGCTAACACTTAATTCTGAATGCGGCATTTAGCAGCTAAATGCTAGGAAATGCTAGAAATGCTAGAAAACGCTAAAATAGCAAAAAAGTAAAATTAAATGCTGGTAAATTTTTTCCTAACGTAGGCTTGGCACCTCCTTATAAGCTCCTTAAGCTTACAGCCCTTTCCCTCCTTATTAGTTCGTCTTTGTACTTAGGCTATTACCTACTCTTTACCATATCGTCCTCTTCTATTAACTCCCTATATGACTTATTCTCGGCTTGCCTACTCCCTACTATACACCCTAGTAATATGCCTTACCAAAATGCTTTCTTAAAGTAGATTAGCCACACTCTATTATTACTAATAGGGGCAGTGTCTTTATAAGCTAGTACTAGCTAAATCTATGCTTTTATTTAAAAATAGACCACTATTATAGTATAGCTTTTTATTTATAAATAGATAGGTAAATAAAATGCTAAAACTAGGAACTAGAGTCTTACCTATAGATATATTTAAACTACTAGCAAGATAACTAGTATAAGCTACTTCCGTACGCAAAGTATACCTATAACCTAAAGCAATACGTATTATATAAGTATACACTAATCCAGATTGCCTATAGCGTTTAACTATTTGGGTTTAATAGTATACCCAATAATTACTAGTTAAGGCTATATAATTAGTTATAGGATCCTATTAGGAAGTCTAAATATATCTACTAAAGAGTATAAGGATACCTTTAGGAATAAGAGGAGTAATAGAAGTATATAAAGTAGAGCCTATAAAATACCTAAGAGCAGTAGAGACTTTAGTATAACTATAAGTACTAGAATAAGTATTTTAGAGTAGGCAATAAGGTTTTATTATGTTTAACAAATATTAAGACCTATTAACTATTAAAAAAGCTTAATATAAGATACCTAGGTCCCTTTTAAGTTAAGGAATAAATTAGTGAGCTAGCCTACCGTCTTTAGCTACCCCTATTTATAGCCTATATATATCTCGTGTTTTATATAAACTTACTAGAGCTATAGTATAGACTACTACTAGAAAAGAACTTCCGTTTAGGCCTAATTAAACACCCTAAAGTAGTAGGTGAGCGGTATGAGGTTAAAGCTATACTATACTATAAGTTTGTTAAGAACAAGCTTTAATATAAAGTTAAATAGCTAGGCTAGCCCGCTAAGGACTCTATATAGGAACTAGAGGATTACTTTAATTATTATAAAGATATTCTAAAAGAATATTAGGACTAAGGTCTATAATCTACAAATCGCAGAAAGCGCTCTAATACTATAGTGTTATCGCGACCTATAAAGAAAGCTCGTAAAAAGAGTAAATAGGTTAAATTGGATATAAAACGGACAAGCTCCGGAAACTATAAGGATTAGGGCTATAGCTTAAGGCAGAACTAGTCCTTAGCCTTTATATATATATAGTATAGAGTTAATAGGGCATTTTGCTAGAATTATATTTCTATTTATTTATCTATATTAGGAACATTATTTCTAGGGCTCCTAAGCCCTTTTTAAAAGCCTTTTAAGGCCTTCCTAAACACCTAATTGAGGTCCTTAATTGCTACTATATATAAGAATAAAATCCTAAATACCTAATCTAAAAGGCTACTATACCTTACCGTTAGGAGTAGGATTAGTATATATTAGGCCACTAAGTAATAGCTAATGAGAATAGGATCTAGACCCCTTAATAGGGGTATAAGTAGGTATAAAAACAAGGGCAGGACGATAAGGCGTAGCTAGAGTAGAGACTCTTAAACGCTTAACACTAATATTAGGTCCAAACTAATACCAATAAAGCTCGTATAGCGTAAGCTTATAGTTAATAAAGACACGCTTAAGCCTAGAATAAATAAAAACGTTAGCTAGCTAGTATAGTCTAGAACTACCAAGACCTTACAATAGCAACTATTAGTTACCTATCCGCTAAGTACCTAAAGGGTAACCTACCTAATACTGTATTATATTATACTCTTTTAAAACTTAACGTGTATACGCAAACTCCTTCCTATAGTAGACAGCAACCTTCTTTTTATTACCCCTATCCTTTACCCTATCCTTAATATACTAACCTTACTTTTATATTAGGCGTTACTAGCTAGCTTACTAAGAATTATAGGCGGTATAGATAGCTATAGTATAGTCTTAAATTTAACTAAGTCGTTTTATATTTACGCTAGAATAAAAGAGAGCCTAGGTAATGTAATAGTTAAGGATATTAAAGGAACGTCGCTACTTAGGCCTAGGCTATTAAAGCTTAAAGTTAGTAATAGAAATCCATTAAGAATAGAAAAGCTTACCTTAACGTAACTGCCGCTTTTAGTACGCATGCATCGATTATAAGGACTAAAGGTATTAGATTTAACGTAGTGTGTCTTATTATAAGCCTCTAGAATCCTATTATTAGATTTCTAGTCTTTTAAAGATATATAGGCAAAATTATTTAGGTAGAACCAGTACTAGTTACAAGTTAGCGGAGGTTAGGGTTTTATATACAAAGGTAAGGCTAGGATACACTATAGAATCTGCTTAAAAGAGCAGTTAGTAGGAGAATAAAAAGGTATATTAAATTATTAATAAAAAAGAAGAAAGAAGAAAATCTTAATAATATATTAAAGATACGTATAAAATTGGACGAAGGTTAGTAATAGGAAGTAAGGTATTAAGGAAAAGGATTAAGCTTAATAAGTAAAGTGTCTTTATACTTTACCTTCTAATACCCTTTTAGTAAATAGCCGTAATCTTACTAATATAACTCCGTTATAATAGAGCTATTTAGAAAAAAGGAAATACGCGTATAAGTTATTAGACTATTACTTCCTTATAAAAACCAACTACGCGGCTAGGGGAAGGTAATTAAGACGTTAATTAAAGACGTATATAGGTTAAATTATACCTAAAACAATACTATAGTATTAAAGATTAACGTTATAGACGTTCTTGACAATTATATAATAGTTATAGTTACTATTACAAAGTGTCCCTATTTGCTAGGTGGTAGAGCTACGCCAAATATATAGCATTGGACTACTATATTTAAAACTATATATACTAAATCTTAAGAGATAAGTCTCTTTAACTAATTAATTAATACCTTAACTATACCTAATAGCCTAAGGGTAAATATAAAAGTAATGCGTTAGTAACGCAGGGGATTATAAGAAAAGGATTATTAGAAAGGATTATAGACTATATTTTAGCAGTTAAAGATAACGGTAAGCTAAGGCTCTATATATTAAATCCTATACTAAAAGGTTCTACGGAACTATATTAGAATACTAAATTACCTATAATACTTATAATTAATTATAGACTAATATAAAGGCTTAGAAGTAAAGTTATATAAAAATCCCTATATTAGCCTAAGTAGTTACTAGTATACTCCCGGTAGGCTTTTAATAGGTTTTCTAATAATCTTCGCATCTTTTTTCTAGTTATGTTTTTTCCTTATTAAGGTTTTTTAGGAGTTTAAAGTAGGGGTTAGATAGATAGATAATATATAGTGGTATACTAATGTCTCTCTAATATCTCTCCGAACCCCTTTTAGGACAAGCCCTTATAATCTCCCTACTATTAGGTAATAGCGATTAGGGGCTAACTGTAAAAAAACAGGGGGGGGGTAATATAAGGGATATTATTGCGGACACCTTAGGTTGCCCTTAAGATAACCCCTAAACGCCGCTTAAATAGTCGCCGGTTACGTACTAGAGGTACGTACTCGTAGTATATAGTCTCCACAATCCCAAAGGCCTTACCTCCTTAAAGATTCGTCTCTCTTACCAATCTATTCTATTTCTACAATCGTGCCTTATAGCCCCCTATCTATAAAGTCCCCTTATATTATTTTCCTTAACTAAAACGCTATAGGATACTATTCTCCGTCTTTTAATTAAGATATAATCGCCCTTAGGGCGAAGCTAAATATATCCGTTTTAAGGTATATATATAGCTCTTAGTAGAAGGATAGGAAGATAGGCGCCGATATAATCAAATCCTTTAACCGGTCTATAGCCTATTTAGTAGCTTCCCTAAATATAAAGGGTCCTAGCTTCTTATTATTTTTAAACCCCTTTAGTAGATTAGTAATTAGGAGTATTACTCGCGAATAGTAAATAATAAACCTTTAGTAGAAGTTTGCCGTGCCTATAAAAACCTATACTTCTCTAAACTTTATAGGGTATAGCTATTCCCTAATAGCGTCTACTTAGCTTTTCTCTATTAATACTTCGTTAATGCTAATAATAAAGCCTAAAAAAATTAATGCTAGTAATATAGAACAAGCATTTTTTTAGGTTTATATAGAGCTTATATTTCTATAGTCTTTTTAGTACTATTTATATATAGTGTGTATATGCTTTATAGTTATTAGAGTAGACTATATATATCGTATCTAATAGACCTAATATTTCCCTATTAATATAAGCTTAAAATATTACTAATACGTTAGTAAGCCTAAATGGCATTATTAGGTACTTAAAGTGGCCGTACTATATTTAGAACGCCGTTTTCTACTTATTACCGGGTTTAATCCGGATTTAATGGTATATATCTTTTAGATCTAATTTTATAAATATCTTTATACCTAATAGTCTATTAATAAGCTCCCCTATTAAGGGTAATAGGTAGCAATTCTTTATAGTGATCTTATTGAGGGCTTAATAGTTAATATATAAATATAGGCCACCGTCCCCCCCCAGTATAAATAGGATTAGTACTCCTACTAGGCTTATAAAAGGCCAAATCCATCCTTTCTAAAGATTGTCTACTATATACTAATGTAATATTGCTACCTTATTTTCTAATAGATTATATAGTGGTCTAAAAGGAGGTAACCTATTCCCGATATCTATCTTATATTTAACTAATATAGAGTTAGGTAAGGTTTCTGCACCCTCCTTATTAAAAACTTCTGCTAAGTCTATATATTCCTATGAAATCTTTAATACCTTAACTGTGTATAGCTGGATATCTAAAAGCAAATACTCCGTGTCCCTATTTTTAGGATTAAGAGTTGTATATATAATATACACCTACCCTTCTCCTTATATATAGTTTACGAAAGTTTCCTAATTTTTAACTATAATATATAGTTAAGACTTCCGGTGTTAATACGAGGCTAAGGGCTAATTAATATCTGGATTAACTTATTAAAGCTATAGGTATCCTAAGATAAGGTTATATCCCTTAATTTCTGCGGCGTAGAAACGCATCTCCTACATATTCTATAGATTATTGCAGTCCTAGCTGGCCACGGAAAAAGTTTATTCCCCATAGTATGGAATTTAGTAGCCTTTAATACTTTAAATGGTGCGTACCTATAAGCCGCTTAGGTCTAAATCTAATTCTTTTACTAGTAATTAAGAAATAAACCCTATAGTCGCGCTGCTGTCTATAAGGCAGTCTTACGTTACCTATTTATTATTAACTTAAATAGAGATAGGAATAATTATGCAGTAGCTTACTCCCTCCTTCTCCTAATTACCTAGTATTAGGGAGTAGAGATCTACTAGGCTCCCTTTTTTCCTATTTAAGTTAATTCTTACATCTTTTTCTAGTAGAAGCGGCTTATATAGCCCTTCTTGCCATAGTTATAATAGATATATATTTTTCGGTTCTATTTATTTGGATTAGGTTTCTGCCTATTATTATACTAGGGTTAGCTAGCGTTACTTTAGGGCTATAAAGCCTACTTACGTTGTCCTTCTATAGAGTAATTAGGTTAAAACTTGCCCCTATTATTAAAGCTAGGTCTAGTCCTATACTCTTTATTATTAGCATCTTATTCCTTTTACTTTCCTAAATAGTCTTTTTTAGTATTTTTAATCTAAGTAGCTTTAGAAATAAGCTTTTCTTAAAAGGTAGGAATTTTGCCTTTCTCCTATATAGCCTATTAAATCTTAAATTATAGCTTAGCGAGTAGCTAGTAAAGTTATATAGCGTTATCTTATAGATCTAAGTAGGGTATATTGTCTTCTAGCTCTTTTAAGTAGTTTATAAATTGGGTTACATTTTAGCCTTCTTATTACTTAGCGTTGTGGTATTACTGGTTATAATCTATCCCTTAATTAGTAGGGTTTTGGACCTAATTAATTAACTAAGACTTAAATTCGCTAAATTTAAAAGGTATAGTAAGTCCCTTCTTATAGCGTATTTATAAACTCTTAATAGTACTATATAGGAAGGTAAAAGCAATTAGTGTTTAATTATACTTATTAGAGTAACGTTTTGGTTCTAGTTAAAATATAGTTTCGCATTAATAGGTAAAACGATTATAGTTTTGGAGACTATTACCCTTTTACTTATTAGGGTCCTTTATATAGAATTTAGTCTTTTCTAATACTATAGTATAGTGTGGCGTTGCCCCTTTAAGCCCGCTTCACGTCTGGGGTGTCTATACTTCCCCTATTTGTCCTTACAGTTATTCTTAGTAACCTTAATATACTTATCTTAATTATATCTCTAACTTCTTTATTTTTTTATAGGGTCTTATATAATAACTACTTTAATAACTTCTTAGCGGTAACTGTTTTTAAGGGTCTTATAAGGTTAGACGGACTAGCTATAGCTTCTTTATAAGAAGAGGAAATGCGCTCCTCTAGGGAGACTCTATTCGTCTTTTATAGTAAGGGCGCTATTTTAGGGAGTATAGGAGTATGGCCCGTTATTATTAATTAATAGCCGTACGTCCCTTCCGTAACGGATTATAAGTAATTAGAATTATAAGAGGCTAGCCTAACTAGAACGTATAATTATCTAACTAATAATATAGAATAAGAGTTATAGAGAAGTAGAAGGCGAGTTAAATGTAAGACGAGTTTTACGTATTAAAGGACAAGTACTTTCTAACCTCTTTTATTTAGAGACAAATTGCTAGTTCTTCTCTAAAGGAGAACTAGCTTCCTATGTGTCCCTTTTAAGACACTAGTAAAACCTTTTGCCCCTTATTTATCTAGCCGTGTCTTCTCTAAAATATAGATAGGATATTAATAAAACCTCCTATCGTCTTATTAGATATATACCTTTTGGGGGATTCCATTATATATATTTAGTTAAAAAATATTAGAATATTTTATATCTTTTAAGTATGGAATTAAATATATTATAGATTTATCTAGCCTAAAGATAAATAATAAGAATATTACTAAGATATATCTTATATATAACTTAGTTATAAAAATATTATTATTATTATATTAGATATATTATCTTTTAGAACTAGTATATACCTATAGTTTTAATTATAAAGCTTATAAGGCGTACGATTAAAATCTTACTTATAATCTATAACCTCTATTTACTCTAGCATATTATATTTTAAATTTTACTAAATTCTATAAAGCTAATATATTTTAGTCTCCTCTATTATAATATTAAATAATAGTTATAGTTCGCTATCTCCTAGGCTTATTTTACTATTAGGTAAGATTATTTAGATATATCCTTAATATATCTAGCTTATAAGCTAACTGTATTTAGTATATAAGAATAGCTTATAGTCTTTACTTTGTATAACTATTACTTAATAAGCTTAATTCTTATAATAGTCAACGCTATAGTAATCTTAATTAAATATTTATAAATAAGAAGCCTAGGTTTTATATATAGAAGCTAAAATAAAAGCAATTAAACTATAGAATTAAAAGATAAAGTTAGAGCTTAGAAAATTAGAACGAGAACTTAGTTAATATAAACTTTTATATTTATAAGTATAAGGGGCATAGATTATATTAAGGTAATTACCTAAATATAAAGACATTATAATATCTAAGAGAAAGCCGAACCTAAATACTCTTACTAATACTCTATACCCCATACTCCACGCTTAATACTTAATAGTAAAGGATAAAACTAGGATAGAACTATACTATAACGTAGTTTACAAGCGAGCTGGCCATACAAGCGAGCTGGCCACCCCACCAACTTTTCGCACCTTTACAGCCATGTAGATTAACAACGCATTAAAATACTATTAATATACTAGCTATCCTAATTCAAGCAGTATCTACAGTACGTTTTTTACATGTACGTAAGTTATGTCTAGATTCCCTGCAGGTTATATAGCGCGCTATAGCCTGTCGGCTTACACCTGATTGCGCTTTATCTTAATACCTTTTGCTCTCTAGCTGCTGCTCAACATCCTTTTAAGTAATAATTTTCTCTCCCTCTGCCCTTGTTAATGTGCCTCGCTTCTAAATCCACTTTTTTTTACGCTGTTTACGTCTTATAGCGGCCTCATTTACCCTCTCTAGACTGGCGACTTAATCCTTTAATAATGCAGCTGAATGAAGCATTACCTCAGCGCCTTTTTTAAGCTGATCGATTGCTGTAATAATAGAAGCAGGTAATAAGCTCTTATGCCTTTAAATCTAATCGCGAATTAACGTTAATTAAGCCTCTAGTTCGCGCGCGTTGCCTAGTGTTTTTACTTCCCACTAAATAACCTCTAGGGTAGGTAGGGTTGGCGTACAAAGCTTTACATTAAGCTTTAAAAGCACCGCCTCTAGATTATACGGAACTAGGCTAGCGCCTTAAAAGCTTACGTAGATATTATTCTCTGTAATAGACTGCTAATAGGCTATGCGGAAGGCTGGTAAGAACTTAAGCTTTATAATATAGTTAATATAGTTACGAATTAGGCTGCTAATCTGATGCCCATACGCACGCTTTAATAACAAAAAGCAGCCAACGTTAAGCGGCTGTAAGAGGTGTAATAAATATAGCGGCATATAAAGGGCGTAGATTTTATTCTCCTTGCAGATTTCCTGGAATTTAAGCGAGTTATAGCTCTCATGGCCGTTAATAATTAGTAGCTGCCACGCACCTACCCTATAATCCTTTATATGTGTAATAAAGTGCTTTAGCTAGTTAACTCTAAGCTTATTAGTAGTCTAGCCGTTATTACTAACTGCGATAGCCTAGTCGCGTAGTATATCTTCCTAGTACTAGGCAGAGAGATAGTATTTACTAGTAAAGATAATAAAAGGTAGAATTACCCACCCAGTAGCGTTAATTCCTTAGATTATTATAACCCACTCGCAATTACCTAGTTAGATTACCTTTAGTCTACTACGTCTCTCTAAGCTAGTAATAACTAGCTAAGCTAATATCTTGCCCATTATAAAGCCAGTCTTATTAAAGTTATAGGTATTATTATTACTAATACCGTACGTAGCCTTAGTGCGTGCTACAAGCTTAAACCAGGCTTTAATAGTCTTAGGATTCTTATATAAGGCTCTTTACTAATTATATAGTCGATTAAACCGTGTTATAAGTCTATTTATCCAGTTAACAAAGTTCCTAGGCCACTACTTACTAACCTAGCCAGCGCCGCGCTTAGAGAGTAGTTTATCCACTATATCTTATATAGCATCTAAAAAGGGCGTAAACCCTCGTAAATTTAGGTCTAGTATATATCTAACAATCACCTCCTCCTCTAGCTTAGTACGCTTTTTTTATTTTGGCTGGCAATCGCGTTGTATAGTAATTCCAGTACATCACGTCTGGAGCGTTAATCGAGGGACATTAAACGTAGATACAGTGCGTCGTATGCTTTTTATTTAGCCGCTATTAAAAGCTTAGATAGCAAGTAATATATCTGCTTCTTTATAAGCTAAACAGGAATAAGGTAGTTAAGCCATAGTAATTAAGAGATGGTGCAATGGAGAAAGTTAGTGGGGTGGCCAGCTCGCTTGTATAGCCAGCTCGCTTGTAAACTACGTTATCCGAAATCTAATCTATCCTAGCCACTTAGTATAGCCCTTAAATATATTAAAAACCTCTTTATCCTTAAGATTATCTATAATATCTAATAGCGCTATATTTAGTAACATTATATTCTATTTTTAATTAGATTATTAATATATTAGTAATATAACTAAAGACTTTAAGTATATATTATTAAACTAGATATATATAGCCCAGTTAAATAGATACACTATTTACGTTAGATCCTAAATATATTATAAATATAACCATTAGGCTTATTTTTCCTATTACTAGTATATAAGATATATTTCTACCTTTTAGTCTTACTAAGAATCTTAAATATAGTATTATAATTAGGCTATATTATAGTTAGATTATAGTTTAGTAGTAGTTATAACTACCTAAACTTATCTTACTATCTTTCTTTAATAGAACTCTAGAGCGGAATATAATACGCGTAATAGATTAGTCCTCTATATAATATAGTTAGATTTATAATATAATAAGAATATAATTAATAATATATGGAGATCTGCTAAAGTAACCTAACGTTTTTTATAACCTTTAGCTATTAAAGGTAACTCTATAGTAGGGAAAACTAAAATATATTAGCGATATATCCTAGATAGAAGAGTAATAGTTTATATTATTATAAATTCTAGCCTTTCTAACTACCTTACTAACAGGGTATATAATATTTAATTCTATTTCTATTTAGATAGCTTTATAAAGGGTCTATTAAGCCGCTATAGTAGGTTAGATCTAGGATATAATATAGATATAGAGATAAATATACTAGTTAAATTATTTAACTCTAGTTCTTTCCAACCTCTAAGCTTTACGCTATAAATTATATAGCCTATATTTTTCTCTTTATTTTAAGGTTTAAAGCCGGTTATAATATAGATATATTTAGGTTTTTATCTAAAAAATATATTTTAATATACTTAATTAATCCTCTATAACTATTAGCAAATTTATTTCCTAAATATAAATATTATACTTAGTATTTAAATTCTATTATAGTTAGATTTAGAATAAAATAAAGATATATAGCACTTATAACTTATAGTCTTCCTAATAATATAATCCTATTTATAGAAAATATCCTCTAGCAGAATATAGACGAGGAGATATTTACTACGGCGCTATATTAAAGTTAGATCCTAGATATAAGCTAGATATATACTAGGTATATTATGTTTTTTTAGGCACGTTATTGTAGCCGAAAATTGGGGTCTGCTTAACTCGCTTAAGTCGCAATTTTAGCAATTTGCGGCGATTTGTAGCAATTTGCTATATATACATAAGCTACTTGTATAAATTGCCGCAAATTGCTAAACCCTATTTTGGCTGCAATAAAAATACTATAAAACCGCACGAAGCTCTATACAAAGCTTTGCACAAAGCTCTATATAAAGCTCTATATAAAGCTCTATATAAAACTTTATATAAAGTTCTACACGAAGCTCTATATTAGGTCCACACTATACTTTTAATAGCCTCTATATATACCTCTACTAAGTATACCCCCTATATATACCTAGGTAGCCACTTTATTTTTTATTATTCCTTCCCTACATTCTCCCTATCTAGGGAGATACTAGAATAATAGCTAGTAGACAATTGTTACCGGAGCTAAATAACCGTCACTAGAGCTAAACAACTATTACTAGAGCTAGATAACCGTTGCTAGAGCTAGACAACCGTTACTAAAGCTAGATAACTATCGCTAAAACTAGACAACTATTACTAGAGCTAGACGACCGTCGCTAGAGCTAGATAATTATTGCTAGAGCTAGATAACTATCTCCAGAGCTAGGCGACCATTTCTAGAGCTAGATAACTGTTACTAGAGCTAAATAACCGTCGCTAGAGCTATCCTTTAGCACGTTGATTTGGGTTTATATATTATCGATAAGATCCAACCAATAGAATTAATAAGATTAGGCTTCTGTAATTATACGCGTACTTTTAATTCTAGCGTATACGTATAGGCTATATTGTCTACAGACCCTAACGTGCTAAGGGATATAACCGCTACTAAAGCTAGATAACAACCGTTTAAATAACTAGCCAGCGAATACTATAAACAATTTAATTAATTAATTGAATTAAGGTGGTATAAATAGGTAGGTATAAATAGGCAGATGCTAATAGGTAGGCAGATATAGATAGGTAGGTAAATACTAATAGGTAGGTAGATATAAATAGGTAGGTAGATATAAACAGGTAAATAAATAGGTAGATAGGTAGATAGGCAGATAGGTAGATAGGCAGATAGGCAGATAGGCAGATAGTTAAATAGGTAAATAGGTAAATAGGTAAATAGGTAAATAGGTAAATAGGTAAATAGGTAAATAGGTAAATAGGTAAATAGGTAGATAGACAGATATATAGATAGGCAGATAGGCAGATAGGTAGACTAGTAGACAGTTAAATAGGCAGACTAGTAGACTAGCAGATAGGCAGATAGGTAGGTAGGTAGGTAGGTAGATATCTCTATATTTTATATAGTTATAATATAAATATATTTAAAAGTATATTATAGTAACCTATGGTAATATATAATATATATAAATTATATAGTTAAGATATATACGGTTGTTATAATTTATACGGTTATTACAATTTATACAGTTTGTATAGTTTATACGGTTTACATGCTATTTATTTATAGGGTAGCAAAAGGCTAGCATTAGTTTAGTAGTTAAGCGTTTTGCTGCAATTTGCTAGTAGATGCTGCAAATTTGTTATAAAACGCGCGGTTTGCCCAAATCGCTAAGGACTATATACAACTGTGCTAATCGCACGGTTTGTGCAAATTGCCGTAATCCGCAACAACACGTCTAAAAAAATCCTAATGTCTATATAATAGGGATATAGTTAGGGGCGTAAATCTCTATTAGTAAACTATAACTATAACTATTAAAGGTATTCTTAAAATATCCTTAATAAAGTTAAAAGTTAAAGAAAAAGAGGGGGAAATTATAATAGAAAATAGTGCATAATATGTCCGTTTAATTATAATAGGCTTAACCTTAAACCCAGTAGGGAGTAAAAGTAGTAATTAAATAATAATCTCTTGGACCCTAGCTACGGTTATTCTAAGACACTAAGGCGCTTTTAGGCTTTAAAGGCCTTAATTAGATTATTATATATATCTATCTTATCTTTCTAAGTGTTTTCGCTATTAAAATACCCTTTCTACTTAACTAAATACTAGACTTTCTTACATCTACTAACTTAGCAGATATACTTTTTAACTAGCCGTTTAATAGTAAACTGGTTATCCTCCGCGTCTATAGGGGTAAGTAGGCTAATATCTTAAATAGCTTATATAGAGGTTAATTCTCTAATATTGCCCTTGGTATATTTAGCTAGTAATAGTAAGCTGTTAGTCTATAGATTGGAAGTAAAGGTATACCCTAAGTATGCGTTATAAGGGGTTATACTAGAATTAATATACCCCAGGCTAAGTAGATTAGTACTATTAAAAATAACCAAAGTATTTAGAGCGCTATACTTCTACTTCCTAATCTCTATATATCCTAAACTTAAAGTAATATTAGTTAAGTTCTCTAGTTTTACGCCGTAAAATAAGGCTTTAATAGTTAAATAGTCCTCTATATCTCTTACGTATATAAGATAATCTATACCCTAGTTAAACGCGATAATTTTAGCTGTTAGTTATTAATACGTATATAAAGTTAAAGTTATATTAGAATTTTTTTAATTTAGAGTAAGCGTTCTGTCTTTATTAGGGTTTATAAGGTCTACTATATTAATTATATTATACTTAGATATTATATTACTCTAGGTTACTACTTAAGGGAGAAGTCTAGGGTTTTTCTTAGGTATTTTACTGTATATAGATAGCGGCGGGGTGTTAGTACTAGGAAAGCTTCTAATTTTAGTCTAGCTACTACTCATATAACTACTAAAATCTAATATTAAACGGCTTAAGGGTGTTATAGATCTATTAGACGGGTATTAGCTAATACTTTTTATTATCTCGTTAATAAAACCATATTCTACTTTAGCTAGAGCTTTATTACCTATACTTAATTCCTTCTTATAGCCGGACCTCTACCTTATAGTCTTCTTTTAATCTTTTTAGTAATTTTAGTTCCTTAATAAATATTACGGCGCTGGTGGAAACTAATAGATATTAGTAGAAACTGGTGGATTGTGGCTAATAGATATCAGTGGATTATAGCGGACAGTCGCAGACAGTTTCACACAGTTTTAGACAATTGCCGTTACGTGACTAGAGGATTATATATAACGTTAAGCGGCGCCCCCCTCCGTCTCCTTTCCTTTCTTTAGCTTTGGATCCTCGTTTATAGACTACCAATCGTATAGGCTTACGCGTCCCTCTTGCCGTGCTCGTGCCTCGATTGACTGAGTCGCTAACAATAAAGTTAAGGGCATGTTCGGTTGCACCTCTATATTCAATATGGAGGCTCTATATTGTAATGGAAATGGAGCTCAAATATGAATATAAGGGTGTTGTTCGGTAAATCTAACGACTTTTGAATATGGAGCTCCTCCATATTGGCAAGCGCGTCAAATTTGCAAGCTATACCACATATAGTAGTTATAATAAGGTTTTTAGCACCGTTTTAATATAGAGCTTTAAGCTCCTGTTCTATATTCTATATTTAATTTAGAGCCCTTATATACGCGCCAAAGTAACGTATATGGCGCCTCTATACGCCTTAATCGCGATACTGTAGTCGCATTTGCAAGCCTTATATGATATTATTATGTTAACCTTTGTGATTGTAATAAGCTTATTTTCGGGGGGCGCTTATACTTAGCATACTGATATATAGTAAGGAATAAGGCAGATAACGTAATTGCTCTACGGCCATAAGCAACGACTTATAAGTATAACTCGTATAAGACCCAAGGTGTTTAGGAAGCTTCTTAATTGGTTATAACTATATAGCAACTTCAAGGACATGAAGCTTTTATTAGCGGCTAAGAAGCTAATAATATTCCTAATAATATTTAGCAATAATTCGACATATAGATTACTAAGTAAGGTAACTTAATACTTATCTGCGATAATCTACTAGTAGGTATTTACCTGCTAGCTAAACTTCTAGTACTAATTTACTGCCTTAAAGCTGTATATAAAGCCCTTCCTAGCCTTCTAAAACTGTATAAGGAAGTTATTTAGCTTCCTTAGAACTTTACTCTAGAAGAGATTGTTAATAACCCTAAATAATATCCTTTCTTTGCTAATTATATTAGAGCTCTTAATAGTACCTATTTACTAGTCCTTATAAAAGGCGGGTATATAAGATAAGCTCTATAGCGTAAAAGGAAGGGAGGATTATTATAGAATGTTCTTATAGCTGTTAATTTCTAGATAAACTTCTTATACGTTTTAGCTAGCTAGGAGGGCTCTGCTCACAACTTTAGAGTCCTTAATTTAGTAAAGCTAAAGGATTTAAAGCCTTACCTGGTAGATACTACGTTGCAGATACTAGGTACTCTAACACGCCTATAACTCTAACTCCCTACTATAGTATATAATATTATCTTTATAAGCAGGCGTAAGCAAATATAAGGCCACAGAACGTAAAGGAGCTCTTTAATCTTTAATACGCGGCTTTAAGGAATATAGTGGAGCGTACTATAGGCATTTTTAAGAATTGTTTCCGGTACTTTAAGGCCAGTAGGTATAATCTTCCTCTAAGTACATAGGTGGATATAGTGTACGCTTTAACTGCAGTATATAACTTTATAAATATAAGTAATCTAAATAATCTAGGTTACTTTCTAGAGGTATAGGATAAGGTTGTAGATAAGGAAGATATAAGACTTATAGAGGCAGAAAGTAATATAGTTATAAACTAAAGACGCGATAAGATTGCGAAGCTTATATAGCAAAGTTACTACGAGGCAATTAGTAGGCCAATTAATTAAGAATATACAGCAGATTTGGGTGTATTTACTATATAAATCTATATAGTTTCCCTCTATATATTGCTCTCTAATTGCCTATATAGTAATAAGGCTTTAAAGAGCAACTTAGATCTTACCCAAAATCTTACTATATTTAAGCTTAGATCTTACCTAAAGCTTACTCTCCTACGTATCCTCCTTCCTGCTAGCTAAAATATCGTTAATTAAGCTTTGCCGAAGCTCTATAACTTTAGCTGTTATAAGAAATAACTTAGCAGTAGACTCTGTCTTAAAAGCTTGTAAAATAGCTAGTTGCTCTATAGGATTTAGGTAACTAAATTCGTGGATAAACTCTGCTAAGGCCTTCTCTTAAGGAGACTTCTAGGCCATTAGCTCTCTTGTAGCCCTTATTTCTCTTATTACCTTCTCTACCGTCTCCTTTAGGGCCTCTGCAACTTGCTGTCTTCCTTACTAGCGCTTTATATTAGATTTAGTAGCTTTAGCAGCTTACTTAATAGCCCGCTTTTATATAGCTAGTAAAGAAGGTTAACTTAGCGTTAAGGAAAATCTAAAAGGACTAGGGCGCTTAGCTAAAGGTAAGCTTAATTAACTGCGTTTAATAGAGCTAAGAGCTAACTCTAACTTAGAGGCCTTATCTACTTCCTCCTCGTCCTTATTCTTATCCTTATCTTCTTTATCTACTAAACCTAACGCCTGTAAGGCTACTACTAAGAGAAGTTCAGGGTCTATATAGCTCTTAATTGCCTTATTAATTAACCTTGTATAATTGCCTATTGCTAAAATTCCGTTAAATAGCTCCTGTAGTAGGTTTAGGAAGGTAGGTGGTATATTATGAAACTTCTTAGCGGCAGGATTGGCTTTAAAGTAGGCCTTTATAACTTCCTCACTGGCAATAGATACGCCTTTATCTTCGGCCTACCCCTAGCTAGAAAGGCCGTAAAGGTCCTTCTATAGCTTCTAATCCTTCTTATAGTTATCATGCTTACTCTTAATTTACTTAATAATAATACGCTACTAGGTAATAGCAAGCGTATAATTAAGGGCAATCTTCTAGCCGTTAGCTTTATAGGAGCTATCTACGCGATATCCTTTCTAAACGGCCTTAAGGAGGCCTTCTAACATTACCTCCTCTATCTCGTTTATCTATTTTAAACGCGCATTCCTAAGCCCCGCGGGCGTCGCGGGCGTTATAGGCGTCGCGGTAACTCTACTATGGCTTATATGGGAAGTGGGTAAAGATATAGGAAACGTTAATTGCAGAGAGGGCGTTGGCCGAGGAGGAGGCTCTATTGCTACACTAAGGTAAGGAGTTATAATAGAGGCCTGGTGGCAGAGGGGGGCTTATTTAAATGGCTTACCGACGTTAATTATAAAGTTAAATATGGAGCTTTAATATGGAGCTTTATTCTAGAGCTGTAACCGAATAATTAACTTAATTACAGATTTAAATGAGCCACGGTAGTAGCCGCCACTAATTACAAAACAGGCGATACTAAAAGGCGTACGGATTGAACAGATTATAATATGGAGGCGATTTGCAACCGAACGTGCCCTATAAGGCAATATATATCCTAAAAATGGAATTTCAGCTTCCTAACTAAATTAAATATCGCCCTATATTGTAAACCTAGGTAAGGGTAATTTAGTAGTTTACTTTTATTTAGGGTTTCTATATATTTATAGATATACTCTTTCTATATAGCCTGTTTTAGGAATTAATATATCCGTACTATAGCTAATATAGTACTACTAAGGCAGAAAAGACAGTAGCTAGTAATAGTAAGTACCCTATTATATGTAAGAGGGTTATATTAAATAGGAAGTGTCTTATAGTTGTCTAGATATATTACGGACCTTATATTAGCAGTAGTATAACTACTAAAAAGATATATAAACGGGTTAGTTAAGATAGTATAGGAGGCACTAAAACCGATTAAGCTATAAAATAAGGGGTAGCTAAATTACGTAGCTAGTTACGTTACAAGTTCGGAACGTAGGATCTATAAGATCTGTTAGAATATTATATACTTAGATTATTTAATATACCAATATACTTAAGTATTTCTTAGGCGCAGTATTGTGTATTTAAAGGACTACAGTCCCTACCTAAATAGTTCTCTTCTTTATAGTAAATCTTAGAATATAATTAGAGTTAATCTATTAAGCAACTACTCTACTAGTTATTATTACATTATTAACTTCCTGTTTACCTATATACCTAGCCTATTAATAAGTTTACCATAGTATTTCCTACAAGGCTTCGCTATATATTTACTACTAAGGTTACGGTATTAATAAAGTCGAATAATATACCACTAAAAGTAGCAGCCACAATAGCGTTAACGGCAGCGACTACTTTAGGATTAGGTAACGACACTAGTATAGTAAATACTAACTCGCAACTAGTTACCGTTAGATGGCTATAAGAAATAGTTAATTAATTAACAGATAATAATAGGATACTTAAAGAAAGGATTAATAGGATTGGAGTAGCTAAGGTTAAGTTACCCTTAATTAAATAATTCTTAGGGGAGAAGTTAAAGCTTAAGGGATTCCTTATATAAATACACTTTAAGGTTACGTAAGAAGGAGGAAGGTTAGCAATAGCTATAGACTAAGTAGCCTATGCAGGATTATTCCTAACGGGAAGGGCATTTAAGTAGTTTAAATCTTACCTTACGGAAGTATAAAAATATAGTATAGCAACTACTAATTAAGAAGTACGATATATATTCGCTAGCTAGAACGGGTTTATAGAATAATTAACATAAATATTTAGAGACCTAGAAGCGACTACTATAGCAGAAAAAAGGCTTTAAAACTTAGTATAATAAACTTTAGTAATTAAGTATACGACATAGTTTTAAATATTGGCTATATAGGTTAAATGGAACGATAAGGCGCTTATAGTATAATATAAATAGGGACTTAAAGCGAAAGTCTAGGACGCAATTATCTTAATAGAAGATGCGGATACCCTAAGGGAACTAATTAATTAAGTAATTAAGATTAATAATAGGATCTACTAAAGGGAGCAGACTAAGAAGGGTTAGGATAGAGTTCTATAGTTATATAAGGCGTAAAGTACGCAATAATAAAGTTAAAGTTAAAAACTATAGTATGGCGTAGAGCTAATAGACCTAAGTAGTACTAAAGAAATTTATAAGAGATAGATAAAGTAACTATAGAAACCTAAAGGATAAGAATTAAGTAATTAAAGGTTTAAGGAGTAGAGGCTAAACCAGGGATCTTAGCAGTAGAAGACGTTTAGGTGAACTCTATAGCAAGAAAAATGGTTTAAAGATAGAGCTTATATAAATTATAGAAAATAAGGTTTTTTTACTAGAAACTATAAAGATAGTTAGAGTAACTATACGGTAAAGGGAACTAGACTAGTAAACAATATATATATATAGAGGGATAATAGTATACTATAAGGAACCAAAGAGTGTTTAATTAAAAGTTTTACGTTTTATTATAATAACGCATACTAAATTTATAAAGACGCTAAGTATAGCGTAAGCTATTAGCTATAGGAGCTAAAATTATTAAAGTTTAGAGGAACTAATAAACTATCTCGTAGATCGGATATTAAGGACGATAAATTTAATAAAGGTAAAATATTTAGTAATAACAGGGCAATAAAGGCAGCTTATTAAGAGCATGCAAACCTTAGAGATATTATAATAAAAGTAGAGACTAAAACCTTTATAAAATAAGGATTAGTAATGGAAATTATAATACTATTAGATACGGCATCTATTGCTTTATAAGACGGAAGGAGAAATATCTAATAAAAAGGATTAAGTAAGTAGACGACTACTAGTGCTAGCTTACTACTTAATAAAGGCAAAAGGCTATAGGCTTAAGATTTCTAAGAAAGGATAAGAGATAATTAAGATTCTTAAGATAAGATAAGATAAGCTTAAGGACCTATGACGGACGATAACTAATAGAGTAGAGTAGTAGCTTAGTTTAAAGATATATAAATAAGCAAGGGATAGAGTTTCCTAGAGGTATAAGACTCTTAAGATAAGATAAGTAAGATTTAAGACTCTTAAAACGAGATAAGAACACTATAGAAGCCTAGTTAGACTAAGGCTAGAGTATAGCTTAAGAAAGAAGCAAGCTTAGGATTAAGAATCCTATAGAACTAAGATTTTAAAGCATAAATAAAGACTATTAAAGAAATTAATAACGATAAGATTAGGAAGTAAGAAGACTTTAAAGATCTACTTATAAGACGAGATATAAAAAAAACCATAGAAGAATTTAGATAAAGAATTATTGTATAGCAAGAATAGAAAGTAAATAAGAGATTTAGTATACTAGGACGTATAAAGGACATAGCACCCATATAAAGAATTACTAATAAGCTAAGGGCAGGGACGCTAAGAGTAAAATAGTTAGACAAACTGGAATAAGAAGAGGATTTAGGAATTCTAATTAGATTTAAAGAACAATATATAAAGGGCTATTATAATATAGTAATAAGAAGATACTTCTTTATAAATAGGCTATATATACTTATAGAGCTGTACTAAAAGTAGTATAGGCAGCAATATAATAACAAGTAGGAAGATTTTTATATATAGTTAAACGAACGAGTTATTTAGGACCACCTAATTATAGAAAAGGCAATAAATTATATTAAAGGGGCCTTAATTATAACATTAAAAGATCTAGAAGAAAGATTAGTAGATTAGAGAAGTAAGTAATATATTTTAGTACTAGCGAATAAGATACTAGTATTTAGAGTAGTGCGATAGAGGTTTAAACTTAAGGATAAAAATAAGCTAAGAGTTAACCTAAAGCACCTAGCGTATTATATATTGGCTTAGATTATATATATAGATAATATATATAATATATATATATAAATCTAAAAGAAAAGAATTAGAAGTACCCTATAAGGATATATTAGGTGCTAAAAGAGCAATAGTATAGGAATGCTAAGTATATATATATAGATAGTATCTAATAGAAGTTTAGAAGTTAGAAGACTTAATACTTTAATTAGAAAAATTCCTTACGGAAGAATACTTAGATAAATAATAGTAGTAGGAGTACCTAGAGAATATATATCTATAGTATATTAATAATAAGAAGTAAACTAGGCATTAGCTAAAGAGTAAGCTAAGTATAACGGGATTAAGTAGCTAATAGTTAGGAAAAGTAGAGGCCTATAAAACTAAAGGGAGCTAGTAGTAGAGCCTTAGACCCTTAAAGGAATTTAAGGATAATACTAAAATTTATAAGTTAATTGGTAAGATTAGCAGTTTAAAGTATTAATAGATAGTAGAGTAATAAGGAACTATATCTTACTAGTAGTAGTAAAGAGAATAGGATTGCTTTATAAATAAAAAAAAGCACCTATATCTACTAGTTATAATTTTAAAAATCCAATAACCTATAAAGGAGGGATTATTAACCTTAAAACAGGACTAATTTAGTTAACTATTAAAGGGAGATAAATTAAGATATCTTTTAATATCCTACTATTAGGACGGGATAAGGTAGTGTTAGAAATGCCT
>Ga0307515_10007561_pt1 | contig 21463 bp, 7 predicted proteins | sample 17_EM_MG_FD_194513 | JGI IMG/M metagenome (GOLD analysis project Ga0307515, IMG submission 194513) | Populus trichocarpa ectomycorrhiza microbial communities from riparian zone in the Pacific Northwest, United States - 17_EM | ecosystem: Host-associated > Plants > Roots > Unclassified | place...
TTTGGTTCGGTTCGGTTTGGTTCCAAGCTTATAAAACCGAAATCGAACCAATTGATTTTTTAAAAATTCTAACCGGTTTAATCGGTTTTTTCAATTATTTTTTTTTAATTTTTTTAATTTAATCAGTTTTTCAATTTTTTTACTCACCTCTACCTAAGACACTATCTTTTAGGCGACTTGGAGGCCACATCCTTGAGCTTGTATTTGGTTCCTATGGAAAAAATATATATATGTTTGATTCAACGTTAAGAATCGAAGCAAGTGTAAAAGATTAGTTATAAATTTTGTAAGGGGCTTGATGGGTGAAAAATAAAGTTTGGTAGCTTAATTTGAATTTAATTAAAAAGATTATATTTTTATAAGATTAAATTTAATTTTTATCAAATTAGTTGGTTCAAATCATGAATAAAATCATAAAAAAATTAAAATTTTAAATTTAATTAAAAGTTAAATTCACAATTAAAAACCTCTATGTAAAGGGCACCGAACAATAAATATAAAATTAGATGAAATCAGGGGTAAATTTAAAAAAAAATAAAAATTTAAGTATCAAGTTGCGTAAATCTAGGACAAAAAAAAAGAAACTAAATCGGAGCTGAAATTGAAGCTAGCATTTACTCAGCCCTGTCCCATGTGGGTGGTCCATGAACACGTTGTCCTGATAACAGAAGGGCTCACGCTTCTTATCTCGAAAATGCTTCGCTTGGTTTAGAGATGCTGAGTGGGCTGTCTGTCTGTCTGTCCTTGTCACTTTTCCCGTCCAACCACATTATCCTGCGGTGGTCGGCCCTCCTTCCCTTTTTTACTCACGTTTCTGATTGAGAAGGCCGTAGCCTTTTCAGGTAGCGTTACAGTGATTATTTTGTCAGAGAATTCTATCTAAGATTTTAAACTAATTTATATTAATTTTTAATATATATTTTCTAATTAAATTGTTTTTAACTTGATACTTTTATAAATTTATATTATTTTATATTAATTTTTTATCAAATAAATAAATATAATAATCTTTAAATTCATGACTGCTTGATTATCAAAATTATAATATCATATTAAAGAATTAATTCAACTTAAAAGTTTAAACTATTAGATAAGATTCTAAAATATAATTTATATTATTTTTTGATATATTTTTTATGTTTTTTTAAGAAATACATTAAAATAATTTTTTTTTTATTTTTTTAATTTATTTTTAATATTAACATATTAAAATAATTTAAAAAATAATAAAATAATTTTAAATGTATATTTAAATTTTTACCGAACAGCTATAGGCGGCATCCACGTTACCGAGCACTACCTTATAATATTAGCATGTCATTATCCCACTTGCAACGACACTGGTATCATTACAAGGGAAGCGTGGTGTTGACTTTATTTTTCTTCGATGCCATGAATATATTTATCTTTGGTGGGATTAAAAATAAGTCATTCTTCTATGAATGAGATCGCATTCTCGTGTAGTGCTGCGGATTTATAGAATAAATATATTTAATAGTATTATAATTATAAATCAATACTAAATAAATAATAAAAATTAAAGGAATAATAAAATTAATATTTCATGACAGAAAAAAAATTATGTTGGCGATCAAAAATTTAGAAACTAAACAAAATGATTTGTAGTAATTCACAGTGTTTTGTGAGGAAAGATACAGTATTTTCACCACATGATTTAGCTTTTCTGTTAATAAAAAGCAAAAAAAATTACGAAACTAAATTCTTTACCAAAACGAAATTTTTAACCAGTTCAATATTAAAAAAATAAAATTAACAAAGACAATTTTAGAAAAAAAAATTACTATTATAATCTCTAGTGTATTAGGTATGAGTCTCCAGTGTATTAGGTATAAGTAAACAGTGAATTTCCCGTACTCTTTAACTTATTAGTTAATATTAATGGTTAAGTATCAACCCCGTCTTGTTAAATACCAAACAACTTCCTCAAACAAAGCACTAATAAGATTTTTTTAATCTATAATAATCAGATTGAATTTGAGCTGTTTTTTGTGTATTAAAACTGCTGTTCAGAATTTCTACAAGCCATCTAGATTATAAAAATTAATTCATGATAAATTATTTTCTCATAGCCTTTCCATGGAACATGATAGCTAAAAGTTCACCAACCATATTATCCAATACCTCAAGGATGTTTATAATTTGAAGGTGGAGATCATAGCAACTTGAATCCGTTGTTAAACTTGGCATGGCTCTACTTGTTAGGTCCACCAACTACCTTACCGACTAGTCTTTCTCCTTGGCCATAGCTCTTGTTTGGCATTCTGTTTTAAATAGGGATAGAGTAAAATTTATTTATTTATTTTTGCTTAAAATTAATTTTTTATTGTATTTAAATCGTTTTGATGTACTGATATAAAAAATAATTTTTAAAAAATAAAATAAAAATTATTTTGATACATTTTCGAGTAAAATATATTTTGAGAAATAATCGATACATCACCCCAAACACCTTTAAATTTTTTTTAATAAAATAAAATTATAAAATTGATTTAATTTGACCTAGTCAACCTGGTGCGTTAATCCACAACTCCATCAATGGTTAAAATTCATTAACTTATTTTATTTTTCTCAAAACAACATTTTCTAAAAAAAAATTAATTTTTTTTTATTTACTGGAATAATACATGTTAAAGTGGACTCCTAGGCCGTGTTCTATGATCCCAATTATTAATCCTCGTGGATTTTTTTTATTAATATGGATATCCGGTTTAGTTTTTGCGTATCTTGATTAATTTTACGAGTTTTAAAATTAACGATCATATAAACTTTCATCAACAATAAGATTTGAATATAAAATCATAATAAAAGCAAAACTTTTAATCCTAATTTTTTATTAGGGTCTCACCTACCAGATAGTTACCTGGATTTCCTTCTAAAATTTGCCTAGAAACATCTCCTTTTTAAGAATTGAACGAAGCGGGCCAATGGCAATGACAAGATCCAACAGTCCCGAACGAGGATAAAAAACAGATGGCCACTCACAACAAGTGGTCCACAAGATACCTTTGTCCTCCTGCAAGTCAGCAACACTGGCACTCCTAGACTGGAAAGGGTACTTACTCCTGTTTTCTCCTCTTTGTCTCTCCAGTTCCCCTTCCCTTTTCCCTCTCAACAGAAAAACATCACACTTTCTGCTGGTACATCACATCTCACCGCTCTCGTCCTTTTCTCTCTCTCTCAGTACTTTCCTCAAACACTGGATATAACAATATAAAAATATCGAAAAAGAGAGATGCTTCTCAGCCATTTGCAGAGCTCCCACCCATGGATCTTACCATCTCGAATCCCCAGACTGAATCAAACTCCTTCTTCACCTAAGAGGTCATTACTTCTCCAACTTCATTATCTGTACGCGCACGTTCTTTTGAGTTGATGTATGTAGCATTTTAAACTTATTTTCTGGAGTCAAGTACAACATTGACAATAACAAGAAGTGGACTTCATTAATTGAGATAGTTAAGACAGTGTATGAACCTTTTATGGTGAATGTTGCTCACATAAAGATTTTTCCAGGAAAATATGTTGAAGAATTATTTTCCTACATGGTCGAGAATTGTTCGGCTTTGTGTTGATTTCTTGGATGCAAAATACTCTGTAAGATAGGAGTTTCTTGAAGAATTTTTTATAGTATCAGCCCGATAGAGGTCTTCTTTGTTCCCTGCTGCTCTTGTTAAACAAAAATTTTCCGGTCTGAGCATTTAAGATGGCTACACTCAATAATTTTTTTTTTTAACAGAAAAGATGGAAAAGTGTGTTAAATTCATGTGGTGTTGGTACTTTGTTTTATAGGATGACATCAACAACTTCACACTGACAGTGTATTTTTACAGGAAATCGTTTCCATGCCGATTTTGGTGGATAAAGTCTCCAGCTTCTGGAGCTTGTAGGTTTGGATTATGCAACACTGGAGGTGAGTTTGAAGCCGTAACCCTTTACCACTCGTTTAGTGCTCAAGTATGATACCAAGGTCAGAACTGTACCTAGATTGGGGTTCTGTCTAGTTAAATGTAGTATCAAGTTCATCTATTTGTTTTACAAGGATGTAATTTTTTACTTAGAGCCCATAACTTCTGAGGCAATAAGTTTGCAACCATTTCAGCACCTCAAATCAAAGAAAATGCTGTATCAATCTGTTTTGACATTAATTTCTGTGTCAATTGTTATCATAATCCTTCCTATTTTGGTGCTTTGCTGATACTACATCATCATTTTTAAATGAACTGTGATAACATTTTATCTTAAAAAATACATTTTTCAGGGAATTGTAAAGCCATTAATCAAAGCACATGGTATAAGTTCGATAGTGCGGTGTATACAGATATTCCAGATAATTCACATCCCAAGTTCTTGAGTTTGAAGCCAAATAGTAGCTCTGAGGTAAGCATTAAGTGAAAGAACCTGAATATGGAACAAGTTAAAAGTTGGATACACTGTAATAGAGTAATGGGATCTTCCTTTTCCATTTGTGATGTTTCCACAACGAGAAAATAAAAGAATGGTTTGGTTGCATTGATTCTTACTCTACTTCATGTGTACAATTTTACATATTTGGCTCATAGCGTTTTCTTTTGTTGTATATCTGGTACTGAAAGAAAAGAGATCTAGATTGATATACAATATTTCTGCATATCTCGTTGTAGAAAATTTTACAAGTAAATGTGTTTGTTGTAATTTGTCATATTTATGTTGATGTGATCTACTGTATGTGCAGGATTGCCAAGCTAAACTTACAATTGGATCAATTGCAATGTGTTGCTTATTGACACACTTAAATTCTGCAAATACATTAATAAAGATTGTCAAAGACTTGCTTCCCTCCTTGGCTGGGACTTTTGGAACTACAAACTCCCCATTTGCTTGTGTATCTAATTCCTTGAACAAACCAACACCTCTGCAGTTGGATGTGTCCTTACCCTCATTCCAAGATATTAAGTGGAGCTTATCACGCCTACTTTATTTGTTCAACATGCAACTTGAAAGAAATGTTGCTACGTAAGTGAAATAATAAATATCCTTGTTCTGGTCCATGTGCCCGTTTTTTTTTCTACCAGCTAGATCACAATAAGTTTTGTGCGTTATCCCTTATGTTTTGAGGGATTAGAAGATAAGATGTCATCAAGACATTATGATACAAAGTTGATGTAGCTGCAGTTAAGGGAAAACAAACCACGGATTTGTTCTCCTGTAAAACAAAATAAGTAGAGTTCTAATGGCATAAATCCCAAGCATGTTTGTACAATCAAATGGTCTACTGATCACCAATTATGCCAAGAAGGTTTTCTATAGTTCTATCTGTCAATTATTCACTCTTAAATCTAACTGTGTTATTCTGCATTAGGAGTTTTGTGGTAAACTTGGCTGCTTGAGAAGCATTGCAATCTTTTTGAGTGTATAATGGATTACTAGATTTCTGAGATGGATATTTAAATTTATATTTAGCAAACATTTGTAAATATGTGCACAACTTGATCTTTAGGGTTAGAATTTTGGTACCAAAGTACTTAATTGAAACCTTAACTTGAAAATTATACAGTCTGCGTATTGTTCTGGTATCTGTTAAATCTCCAAGGGTTAACATTTGGGTAACAAAGTATTTCAATGAAACCTTCACTGGAAAAGGACATGGTCTGCTTAAGGTATTTGTTAAATCTCTTCCATAGTTTAAATTCCCACAAAAAATAAGGCACCTAAAAAATTTAGCATCAGTGATTGGGTTATATTGGCAAATTATGTTTTTCAGCATGTGAAAAGTTATGAGGGCCCTATGTTTTGTTCGTTGTTTTTCAGTGATCATTTTTGTTGTAAACGTGTTGTAGGTCCTTTGTGGTGCTACTCGGGGCTTGCTTCTCATTTGTTGTCATTGGAGGTTTCCTGTTTTTCAAGTTCAGGTAACCTACCAACAACTGCTCCCTTAGGAGAATACAATGACAAAGGAGGATAGTTTTGTTACTTTCTGATGGAAAATGGAACTGTTTAGCTTTATGCATGCCTGCACCATGCCTTGATATTTTTGTCTCCAATACCTCTTGGTTTGGAACTTTTGCAAGATTGCAATGCACTAATTTTGCCATAATCCTTTGGCTTATGCAGATTGGAGGGACTATGTGGAAAATTAAAATGCATTGCATGGATAAAGCTATGCCCATATTTTTATTTGAGGATCTTTGTGCATTTCATGCATTAAGCTGTAGAGTTTAAACCAACAAACTTTTAATTTACATGTCATCTATATGCCTATCTTGCAGGCTATCATTTTTGTAACAAAAGTTTCATTTTCCTCAGGCTTATTTTAGTCACAGCCATTGCCTCCACTCTTCATGTTGTCACCTTTTTTGGTGGATATGATGACATTTTTAAACATTTGGTTGACATTGGACTTTCAGTGCCTTCTTGTTTGTTCCTTCTATGTGCTCTATTTTCAAGTTGATCAATGGAGAAAAATGTGTAAACATTGCATAAAGAAGTTCCATCTATTGATGCCTCCATCCTGTATTTTGTCTCTTAACTATTTGAAACAGACATTGGAGAGGATCTCTTCAGGTTTGATCTGGTTATAGCTCATCTCCGTTAACCAGATGTAAAGTTTCCATTCTATAAGCTGAAAATCTTCTATGTGAGCTTTTTTAGTAAAATCATTTTCCCTTTATCAATGCCAACCATTCTTTCTTCATCAAGGAACTCACTCTAGCTGTGATCGGTTGCGTATTTGGTTCTTCTCTTAATTAACTCTGGCTGCATCTAGTGCTCTCACTTGTTTGCTAATCTGGGCTTGTGCTATGTTTAACAATACAGGGGTAGCCAATCTCTGGAGGACTGCTTCTGGGAAGCTTGGGCATGTTTGTGTTCATCTTCTACTCATTTAAGGGTGCGTTAAAGAGGTGATGCTTACAGGAGTGATTATTAAGGGTGTAGGGATTAAAAGCTATTTCGATGTGTTTTTTGATGGAATGTTTAATATATAAGAAAATGCATCATTTTGTTTGGGTGGGATTTTATTTTATTTTTGTTGGGGGGTTGTTTACCTCTTCCAAATGCCACCATACATGATTAATAGTGGCCTTTGTAATTTTGCACGGATTTACCTCCAAGTGAACTTGGCTTTTGGAATTTCTAAAGTTCATTCATTAGAAAGATTTTCCTACATTTTCAGAATTGTTTACTTACATTTCTCTATTCTAAAGAACTTCATTATATATGGAACTGCAGCAAAGAACACGAGTTGAACGTGTTATTGGCTTTGTTCTTGCTATATGGGGTATATTGTTCTACTCTCGGCTACTGAGCACAATGACAGAACAGTTCAGGGTAAGCTATTGGAACAGGAACTACTTACTGATGCTGAATTGTATTTAAGTTGCATTCTTAAGACTGTTACTTGGACAGCATAACATGCAAAGACTCAGGGAAGGGGCACAAATGCAAGTTCTTGAGACTGATCATATCATCATTTGCGGAGTAAACAGTCGTCTTACTTTCATACTAAAGCAGCTAAACAAGTACCATGAGTTTGCTGTCCGCTTAGGTACTGCTACAGCTAGGTAATTAATTCTCATCTGCTAGGACTGTTCTGTTGCAGTATCGTGTGCTATATGCACCTTTGATTATGTTTTGTATGTCTTTACAGGAGGCAGAAAATTCTACTTATGTCTGACCTCCCAAGGAAGCAGATGGACAAGCTAGCTGACAATATCGCCAAAGATCTTAGCCACATTGATGTCCTCACCAAAAGGTATGGTATAATTAAATCCTCTTTGCTAATTGCTGCAGGGCTTCTGCAAAATCCTTCAACCTTGTTCTTTTCTTTCCCTGTGGCTTTGCCAAGAGTTCCTTCTTTCGTCATCAACATCCTTTGGTTGTAACAGTTGTTTATTTTGGCGATGATTTAATTTCAATGCATATATTTCATTACGTATGAATTTCTCTCCTTGTAAGGCACACCAAGCATCTAGGACTTTTCTTTCAACAACTTTCTTCTCGTTAAAGAATTACCCATCAATAAAATTATTTTATAAATTCAAACAACCAGAACATATACATTACATTTGAATTTTGACAACCTATCTGTGAGTGTTCTGTTTTCACATGTTCAGCTTCTTATTTGTACAGTTGCAGCCTTAGCTTAACAAAATCATTTGCAAGAGCTGCAGCTGATAAGGCACGTTCCATAATTATACTGCCAACAAAAGGAGATGGGTAAGAAATTCAAAGCAACATTTGTAGGACTATCTGCTCATATTAATTGACATGTTAGCAATATGTCACACAAAACTGCTTCCCTTTCATTTTGGTGGAAATCATCTTGTAGTACACGGACAAGCACCAGAGTTGCTTTGTTAATGATAGAGATATTCTTACCATGGTAAATGTCATTTTTAAGCTTAACTGTTAACCTGTAAATATTGCGGATAATATATTTGGATCTCGGTCCAAATTGTATCGATGAGCCATGTTTCCTTGATGCTTTATCGTGATGACTGATAAGGTTTGTACCTTAATTACATTGACAGAAGGAGTGCTGTCCTTCAGTGTCTTTTGTCCACTATGGTGGTCATTGGCCCTTACCATACGGGCAAAACTTTTCTCCACAGCATTGAATTTGTATCAAATAATGTTTACAATCCAGTAGTAGATGAACTCCAGATTTGTAGGAAATATATTAGACCCTTCCAAGATACTTCCCTGGATTTTGTTCAATATGCAACAACGAAACTTACAAAGAGTATGGTCATTAGCAACAAAGAAACTACAAAGATGCCACATTAAATTGACTGCATTTAATACCTTTTTGTTAATTTTTTCATCACTATTTGTATTTTTGCATGTCATTATCATTACTGTCGTAATTTAATCCGTTGATCAACTGCTTCCAGATCAAGTACATACATAACTTGAAGTGTTCCCTGCTGTCTCCTTCTGTGCCTTTTGATCTCAATTTTGGCCTTTGGCAACTTGCTAGCGATACCAATGATTTTAATTTGCATGCACCTGAAATAATCAACATGATGACTTTGTTGAGGTGTTGGCGAATAGGACTTTGCTTAACCAAGAAATACTGTAGCTCTTATAGGGTTTACGGGAATATGGGGAAGGATAAAAGGATGTTGGATCTAATGGCCTCTGATTTTGTTAGAATGATGGAACTGCCCGTTACAAGTCTCACTTTATGTGCATCTGAATCTTGCTTCTTTTCTTAGTGAACAGATCATCTATGTTTTGGGAATGTACAGTTCTAAGAAATTGTTTGCGAAAGCAAGACTAGAAAAAAACTAGAATTATATTGATTTTTGATCTTCTATTGATTAGGTATGAAATCGATACCAATGCATTTCTATCTGTGTTGGCCCTTCAACCTATTGCAAGGATGGATTCAGTTCCCACCATTGTTGAGGTATGTTAGGTTTTTCCTGATCACTTAATAAAGTTTATTGTGCAAAATTTAACTGAATATGGGGTTCATTTTGATATACAGGTTTCAAACACCAGAACATGCGAGCTTCTAAAATCAATTTCAGGAGTGAAAGTGGAGCCCGTGGAAAATGTTGCATCAAAATTATTTGTTCAATGTTCTCGACAGAAGGGGCTTATAAAGATCTACAGACACTTGCTTAATTATCAAAGTACGGTGTGAATTTCCCTTCCATAAATATGGCTACCAGTAATGTCTGTGAGAGAGAGACAGTTTAGGTTTCCTTTTGGGTTAATATGCTATTTCCTACTGAAAGAAAGCAGCACCACCCAAATACTACTTGAACCTTACCAACTCTACTATCCGAAGCAAAAAAGAAAATTCCTGCCTAAACACAATTGGGTTTGGTTTAAATTAGAATGGTTCTGTGCAAGTTGGGTTAATTCTTGGGCTATTAAAACATATCCCCATACAATACCCCTAGAAGTTAATCAGTTTAAATAGCAGAACTTTTTTCTTTTTCTATTGTATGAAATATCTTTTCCATTGCCCAATTTTGTATTTGTACAGAAAGCGCTAATCAGTATCATGTTTACTCGTTGCAGAAAATGTATTTAATCTTTGCAGTTTTCCTGCTCTAGCTGGAATTAAATATTGGCAACTAAGACGTGGATTTGAAGAGGTAATCTCATCCACATGGTTTCAGCTAGAAGATAGCTGACATGCAGCCCACTAAGTTTGATATTTTCTTCTTCAGGTAGTGGTTTGTGGTCTCTACCGGAATGGGAAAATATTCTTCCACCCAAATGATGATGAGGTTGTGCAGCAAGCTGACAAAGTATGTGGATGTTATGGATTTCTGAACTAACATACATGATCCTTTAGTTTGCGCATTTAGGATCCTAACCTTAAGATGCAATCCAGTGAAACTTCTAATTTCTATATGAAAGCAAAGAGTGGAACCTGAAATGCCAACCTATTTAGCCACATGAAACTGCTTTATCTTTTCAGTCTGACCCTGATTAAAAAATACTGAGGTTGTACTCAGAAAACTTCAGAATGATTATTCGATATTGTTGCAAATTGGCAATCATATATCAGCCTCATGGTTTATTAATTTCTAGTTGTGCATTGTTGTTTTTATTGTTTCACTGTCTTATCACATGCTGCCTATGGTAGCTGATTTTAATATTTATAAATCCGGTAAATCCAATTATCTACCTGGGAAAATATAAAGATAACAGATTAGTTTCAAGTAACAACATGCTGCAGCAGTTAGTTTGCTGCCAGGATAAATCTAACGGTTCCAAATTTGACTAAGAACAGGCATGCATATGAGCCCTTGGCCTTGCATGTCAATGAGTTGATTGATTGTTGCTGCAAAATAGTGTTGCTTCTATCTCTAATTGATGATTGCATGTTTGAGACTTGGAGTCAAATGCCTGCAGTTCACTGGATTTTACTGTATTTGGATCAGTTAATGATGGTAACTATAAACTAAATTAACATGTATCATTAAGTGGAAGTCAATGATGCTGTATAGTTCAATGGATTAGTTAAGTTACTATCTTCCCAGAAAAGATACTTTGAGCTTTAGGTTCTAGAATTACTATAAATTAAAGCAATTTCCAGTGTATGAAGGGTCTCTATCTGTCATTTCCAACCATCACTGGCTGCATATAATTGTATGGTTGCCTAGTTTACCACTTTCTTCATGTTTTACTTTGTGAACATCAATGGTTTTATGTTATGCAGTATATATCCTATATGCCATGCCATTGTGTTGTCTTATGTTATCTCATTGTCAACTTCATTATATAAATTTTAGATGGCTACTACTTCACATGGAAAGATATGTTTGCTCACAGTATATAGTTTCAAATATGTCTGCTTCACTCATGTTATTGGGTTGATTATGGTCCCCCCTTGATCTTATTTACTTGTTCTCAAATTTTCTCGCTTTTGCTACATAGATCTTGTTCATTGGTCCAGTTCACGGTAAAAGGAGCTCACAAATTGCATATTCTAGTGTCTTCAAAGAAGGAGCTTCCTTTTTTCAAAATCTGGAAGTTCCGGAAGATAACAGTGACAATTTAAATTCTGCTATAGAATTGAGAAAAACACGGCTTGAAAATATTGTAAAACGCTCCAACAGATCAGGGTCAAAGGTATCTTCTCCTAGAGATGATTGCTCAATCAATAGTTTACTTTTGGATTATATTTGTTGCTTTGTATGATTGTTTTGCTTGTCTATGTAGGCATCAGACTGGAGTCTAGGACCAAAAGAACGCATTCTTTTTCTTGGATGGCGCCCAGATGTTGTAGAAATGATAGACGAGTATGATAATTATCTTGGACCTGGGAGTGTGTTGGTATGCTGCTATATAATTTAGAGCTTTTAACTTGTTTATTTAAATAATAGCTTTTCTCAATATTTTTCTTGCAGTTCATCTTCATACCTCTTAATTTAAATAATAATTGCTCCTCAAATTTGGTTTTGCTTACCAGAAATTTAAAATTAAATTACACACAAGCAATTATAATGAGAACATGTATGATGTAGACGTGCAACTTATCAGAAATGGTTTAGGAACAGCTTATAAAAAATTATTGCTAACCTTAAGGCAGTCAATGATCCAGGATACATATCCCATGGATTAATTGATTAGTAAATTGATACATTTATTCTGGAGAATAGAGGAATACCATGTTGAAGGTAGCCTTGGATATACACAGTAAAGAGATGATTTAGTCAGCTGTAGTCTGTATTGGAGAATTTAAATGTTTCAGAATTGTTGTTTGCAGAATGCTTCTGTAGAAATGTACCGTTATCATATATATCCTTTGTTTAGCTTCTAACTCCGTGAAAGTGTATATGGACATTTTGTTTGAGTCATTGTATCCAGATTCCCACCAAGAGGGTTTCTTTGTTGCACTTTTCCAGTTTTCAGCCCACAAAGGATTTTACCAATAGCGTTTTGTCAATTTGTATTTCTTACTGAATAAGACTGAATTGCCTGTTTGTTTCCAGTCCCATTGATAACTTCTCATGTCAAAGCATAACTTTCTATGCTTTGTTTCTCCTCTTCTTCATCTTCTTCTTGTCGAGTCTCCTCTTGCATTTAGTATCTGTTTAGCTATTGGACAATTTAAGTCTGGCGTCCCCCGTGATTTGACTTATAATTTTTAGAACTTGATAGAACAGAACTTAATGTTTACACATGACGTGCTTTCAGCTTCTAGATCAAACGTGTTGATCTATAGTTTAGTTTCACCTCCTCTACAAATATATGCAGGAGATATTATCAGATGTGCCATTAGATGAGAGGAAGAGGACCAGCAGCGTTGCTTATCAAAGAAAACTCAAAAACATCCAGGTTTCCCACAGGGTACTGTCTAATTCATCCAAGCCAAGAACAGCCATTTTACACCATTTTCTTTATTTTGTTTTTCTTGGAAACCTTCTTTTCTTTGAGTCTAATGCTTTATGATCTTTCAAATATTGCAGATTGGAAACCCCATGAATTTTGATGCATTACAGGAAACCATATTGGATATTCAGAATTCTTTCAATAAAGATGAAGATATTTCCTTTTCAATCGTGGTAATATCTGATAGAGAATGGCTTCTAGGAGGTAAAAATACGTGCCTTGGAGATAACAACATGCAAAGCTTTATTGGGTTGATGTGGCGTCGCACTAATTCTTATCTATCTTCAGATCCATCCAGGGCAGACAAGCAATCTGCTTTCTCTCTTCTTCTTGCTGAAAATATCTGCAACAAACTTGGAGTCAAGGTGAACTTGATTCCTGTTAATTTCAGTTGATCATATGGATCCATGTTTTTTATTTCTGAAGATTAGTTTTGAGAGTTTTTAATCCAAAAAAATTTAGCCATAATGAATTGATCTATCTTTTCGAGAAATGATAATCAACTCATCAATATAACAAACAACTGTTCTGCAGGTACAAAATCTAGTTGCAGAGATTGTCGACTCAAAATTAGGCAAACAAGTAACACATCCTATAACAGCCTTGTTCAGCTTTATGTCAAGAACACTTTTGTTTTGTGTGGGTATTTATTAAGCTCATGCTATCTCTTCAGATTTCAAGAATCAAGCCATCCTTGACTTATATAGCAGCAGAGGAAGTAATGAGCCTTGTGACAGCTCAAGGTCTCGAATCATTGTACTCTACTTGCTGTTACACTATTCCATTATTACCATGTTCGAGTAACTTTTTGTTTACATAACAGTTGCAGAGAACAGTGAATTGAATGAGGTGTGGAAAGACATCTTGAATGCAGAGGGTGATGAAATATATGTGAAGGTAAATTCATCTTCCTTGTATTGTATTTTGGTGTCAAGCCTCCTTAGGTGAGTTAGGCATATTTCTCATCAAAGAGTGACTCGGTCGTGGAAGGAGATTCGGGGCTGCTCTTTTCCATTTCCTTGAGTTGCGGGTGATGGACTAAACATTCTAGAATTAGTATGGAGTTTATTCAGTACCAACCCATTTTACACATTTTAGCTACGTTATTCTGTGTTTCTTTGGCAGGACATCAACCTCTACATGAAGGAGGGGGAGAATCCTTCATTCGCAGAGCTCTCTGAAAGGGCATATTTGCGTCGAGAGGTTGCTATAGGCTATGTGAAAGATTCTAGAAAGGTATAGACGATTAAGAAAGTATATTAGCATTTGGTTTAGGTTTTAACCATTTTGGTCTAGACATCTCATCAACCTTAATTTTGCAGGTTATCAATCCAAATGTAAAATCAGAACCCCTTTCCCTGTCTTTGACTGACGCATTAATCGTTATCTCCGAGCTTGAAGGAGAGCAGCCCATTGTTTTGTAAACGTGAACTTTCAGTCATCATCTGCCTTTGCTCCCGCTTCCTGCATTTTTTTTTTTTCCATTGTTGCAGGGCATCTTTGTTTCTGTCTAATGTGGATGCTGCCTAACAAGCAGAAACAGTGTCAAAATCATCCCAAATAAAAGAAAAATGACGAGAGAGAAGATTAATGGTAGTTTAACTAAAGGAATGGCTACCCAGAGCAGAGTCATACAGTATACAGTGTGTAAATATGCGGGAAAATCCCTTGTCCTGTATTTTTGCCCCAAGGAGGTTGGCACAGGTGATGCTGGTTGATAATTTTCATATTGGTTTGTAACCAGAATTTAGATACCACTTTTAGCTGTTCATCTGATCAGAAAACTTTTGCGAGGATGGGATTATTGTAACCATGACTTGAGAACAAAAATTGTGGCCGCATCCAATCAACCAGTAAGCGGGCACTTGATGGCCCTTGAGAGCTCATAGCATGGTTATTAGAACCGGATTGGACTAGTTGGTTTCACCAGTAAATCAGACCTTGGACCGGTTTGGTTCAAGGGTTTAGTAATTGATTCGGTAAGAACTGGATTGATTTGGCCTGAACTGAATCAGTCAAGAATTGCATTCAACTGGGTTGATCCGTTTCAAAGCCAACCCGTCACATGTCATTTGATAAAAAAAAAAATCGAAAAAAAATAGCTCTTTTTAGGGACCCTCGTAGATCCAAACTATCGTTCAGTTATGATGCACTCTGGCTCAAAGCTTTGTTGCTTTTTCTATGTAACTTTGGATGTATAGTTCAATCTATCTTTAAATAATTGAACAAGTTTTTAATTGTTTCAATTATATATTTGAATGGTATTCAATTATTTAATATGTAATTTAATTTAGAAGAAATGTGAGATCTGCGAGTATTGAGCAGAGCAAAAAATTGTCATTTATGATAATTCTAATCATTAAAACAGTTGATTTATTGTCAAGTGATTTCATATAATGAGAAGAATTTAGAGTAAATGTTTTTTTTTCTTTCATTGAAAGTGTCTAAAAACACAAATATGAACTCGAGAAGATTTTTTATTTCAGGTTTTTAGGTGTTTTTTTTGTATTTTTAAGCCATAGATTGGTTTAACAAAGTACGTGGAGTTGTTTCTAAGTGTTTTGGGTAAAAAATATTGTCCTTCCCATCAACTTAAAAAAAAAAACAAAAATATTGTCCATCCCATCAATTTAAAAAAAAAAACAAAAGGCCTCTGCACGGGTTATTTTTTGATGAGCCAAGCACTTGGCTTGAACTAGGGTTAGCAACGCATGGCCTCATTATTTTCTTTTATTTTGATTTTTTAATTAACAACTTTTTAATATATATTTTTTACATAATTTTTAAGTTTATGTTTTAATTAATACTTGTTCCATGTCATTTCTTTGGCTTATTAAGTATTTTTTAAATGATGGTAATTTTTTAATTATATTGGGTGTATTTAATTTTTTTAAGAGGCTATTATGATACATCTATAATTTTTTATATATTATAAATTAAATTTATTTTTAAAATGTTTTATTTTTTATAATATTTTTAATATGTGCAACCTTGCACAATATTTTTTCCTTTTATTTTATTCAATAGTTTTTAAATACGATTTCTGTTACAAATTAATTTTAATAAATAAATTTATTAAACACAATTAAGTAAAAAACATGTGTTGCGATATTAAACAACTTGATCTATAATTATCTAGTAATTTTCCAGTTTTTTTTTATTTATCGTTAATTTTATTTTTATTGAATTATTCTAATCTTATAACATAGGATGCCTGATAAATATGTAATCTATATATATTTCATGTTCAGGTCATGATTTCCCGTGTTAACCTTGCTTTGCTCGAGATAATTTTTTTACTTATTGTTGCTATCTCATTTTTTATTGTATTATAAAATTAATTAAAATTAAACTTGATTTTTGAATTTCTCTTATTTTTTAAAAATATAATTGTTTTCTATTTTTTTTGTTATAATGTTTTTTTATTTAGCTTATGGCATTGCGTGGGCCATTAAGGATACTAAAATGATATTAATATGTTTTTAAAATGATATTAATAGGGCGTTTGGCAGTGCGTTTAAAAAGCGCTTCCGAAAAAATTTGAAATTTTTTTTTTGCTTTCAATTAATATATTTTTGATGTTTTCAAATCATTTTGATGTGCTGATCTTAAAAATAATTTTTAAAAAATAAAAAAACATTATTGGTATACTTTTCTGAATGAAAAACATTTTGAAAAGTAACCACAATCACACTTTCAAATATGCTAGAGTGATATTTAAGAATATGATAATGATTATTTTTTAAAGTATATTTTATTTGAAAATATATTAAAATAATATTTTTTATGTTTTAAAATTTATTTTTAATATTAAAAAAAATAAAATTAAAAACACTTTTTAAAAACAAACAAGCGAAGCAGAAGAAAAAGGTCGTATCATAGTTTAGCGAAAGGATCCCAAATCTTGTCGAGCGAGTAAACGAGAATAAACAAAACAGAAGAGGGGAGGGGGGGAAGGGAGGCATATCAACTTTCGAACAGCAACATGGCCCATGGTGGCTATGGCAAACGAAGAGTGGCTGAGCGCAAACCCCCTGTAGGCCGCCGTTCCAAAGGATTAGGCGTAGACAAGAAGCCTAAACAAAAGCCCAAATCCGTCTCTATCAAGAACCAAATCCGCTCTATAGATCGCATGCTCCGCAAGGTACTACTTCTTACTTCCTTTTTTCACTTTCAATTAGGGTTTTTTTCACCATTAATTAGTTCTCTTGTTAATACAAGGAACTTCCACTTCAAGTAAGAGAAGCTCAAGAAAAGAGGTTAGAGGAGTTGAAGAAGCAACAAGAAATTCATACTCGTTTGGCTCTTGAACGCAAGATTTTCTTGCGAGATCGGAAGATTAAGTTTTTTGGTAACAACTTAATGTGAAATATATATATTTTTCATTATTTAGTCTCAAGCTAAATCCTCAAAGTCATGTCCTTTGTTTTGTATAGAGAGAAGAAAGATAGATAGAAGAATACGGCGTCTTGAGAAACTGCTGCGCGCTTCATCTGGTCAGCTACCCCAAGATGCTGATGTTGCTGACCAGCTTTCTAAATTGAAAGAAGATCTTGAATATGTTAGGGTAAGCTGCTGCTGCTCTAAATGTTTTTTTTTTGCAACGCTATATATTGCCCTTTAGTTGAGCAAATATGTAATGGACATTTACTGTTGTTCTGTACTTACCTGATTGAAACTAAAGATACAGTCTACCATACAGTGTGAGATGAAATGTTGACTGTATTGTATTTAGTTTGCACTTGAGTCTTCTTGGAGGTGTATTTTAAACAAATACATGAGCTCCGCTTGTCCTGCTTCTTGTTTCTTTTTCCCTTTAAAAAAACGAAATCTTTCTAAGCTGAAGTTTTTTTTTTTTCTATTTACATTACTATTTTCTCTTGGAATTGTAGTTTTTCCCCAAGACCGAGAAATATGTATCTTTATTTACTGGAGGTGATGATTCAGACATAGTGGATAGGAGAAATAGATTGCGCGAGCAGATTAAAGCCAACTTAGTTGCTGCTGCAGCCAGCGGCAAGGATTTGGAAGGTATCTTCTTTCTTTTGCTTACCTCTGCAACTTTCTAAATAAAATGATATGAACTTTCTTGCTTGGTTACTGGACCCAAAGAATGACCCTTGTATAAGTTATAGCAGTGAGTGGTGGATATGGTTTGTTCTCGAAATCTTGATGTAGAAACATCACCTTTTCATGCTTGTGGATCTGCTCCATGGATTAAGTTTTTTTGCAGGCATTTGTGTTTAGACAAATCATTGTCCTCAAGAAATGAAGCTAAAATATACAATTATGTGTATCTGTATTAATAAAGAATACACTGTCGGTTGTCACAGGAAGAATGTTTTTCCCTATCTTACCATTCTGTGCACCACAATACTTTGCGAATTTGTACATAGCTAGAATCAAGAAATGAGGTTTTTGTTTGTGCCCTTGCCAATGGTGGGAACCCAGCCTCTATGCCTGGTAGATATTACTTAGCTTTAAATGTTTTCCCATTTATTGGGTTGTGGGCAGATCTCTAGAGTGACAACTTTGATTTAAGATAAATGATACAGGTCATAAGCTGAACGAGCAAGCACCCACCAATAATGCTTTCCCATTACAAAAGGCTTTGTGGATTATACTCCTATTCATGCTGTTTACCTGCGAATACATTCTCATTATAGTTTTCTTGTGATATCTTCTTATTATTGTGATGAATGTTTTTTTTTTACTTACCTTAACAGAGACAGGGAGTGAGGATGATGGTCTTTTGGATCTGAGTGAAGACGATTTCTTTTTAGCTGAAACCTCGAGTGATGAAGCTGATGCAGATGATGAATGGACAGATAAAAGTACAAGGTATTACCATAACTGTGAGGGAAGATTCTAGTTTCAAGATCTACATTTGCAGTTGGGCAAGTTATTTTATCTTATCAGCTGCTTGATTTATATTTCCTTCATGTTTTTATCAGTCACATTTACTACCGAATCCAGATAGCAATGAAAAAAATAAATATGCATGTACAGTGGTTTATTCTGCAAGCTTTATGCTGTCACATTAGACTGGAAGCTCTGCGCATCCATTTGGTCCTATATTTAGATTGTCATAATATAGTTTTGCATATGGTGTAAACTGGTTTATACCTTAAAAGGTGCATATTATAATTTGTTTTCAGGGAACAAGCTTCTAGTGCTTCTGGCAAAGCAGCATCTGGAATGTCAAGCGATGAAAGGAATCAGGTCACTTTTTAAACCCGAATATTGCACTGTTTTAATGAAATTATATATCAGCTATTTTTATTTTTATTTTTTTGTTATTTAAAAAAGAAAATGAACATTTTTTCTGACATCAATTTTTTCCATGGAGACAGACAGCTGCCAGAGCTCTAATGCCTCCTCCTCGGCCTTCAAATAATTTGCAAGCAAATCCAGTGCATGCTCAATCAAGGTTTGGAGCTTCATCAAGCAAAAATTCATGGAAACAGAGGGCTGGAATTTCTACATCTAGTAATACATCAAGTAGCATAAGTGGATCTGCCTTTAGGGCAGGGGGTTCTTCAAGTACAAGGACAGGCCACAGCAGTAATCTAAGTTCAAATTCCGAAGCTCATAAACCCCGAAGGAAGAGGAGGCCAAAGAAGAAAAAGCAACAGGTATGTTACCCTTGGCTGTAATTATGTCCATCTTGCATTCTATCTCTTTATTTCTTTCAACCATCCTAGACTGCTGTATTCATTATCTTCAAAATAATTTCATGAGTTGGAGTTTGTTAGGTGTGCAAGTCAATTTGTGTAACATGCTTCTATTTGCTGTTATATTTATTAATTATCAACCTTCTGCGGTGCATGATTTGTTTCTTCCTCCATTTGCAGGCCTGAAGTGGATGAAACCAGCACGCATGTAACTTCACTATAATCAATTTAATTAGCTTGTCATCATTTATCTATGAAATTCTTTTGCAGATCTGTTATAACCGCCAAATATTTTTCATATCAACAAACAGTTGGGAATCTGTTGTTTTTTCTTTTTGAATGTTAACTTGGCCCAATGTCTCTGGAATGCTAGCGTTATTTGAGAATTCTTTCCGACAGAAACTCACTTTCTGATCTATATGTATCCCCAGACCCATTCTCCCGTTAAATGAGATGAAAGATTGGCAAACCTTGGTGTTGTTGTGGTAGAGGCAGTTGGATCTGAACATGGTTTATCAGGGATTTGAATGTGTTGTCATGCGCTGAAAATTTGGCTTTCTCGCCCTTGAATTCCTTTCTTTCTAAAGAGAGTTCCTGTGGGGCTCGCTTGAAAGTTGTATCCGTGCTCAATTGTTATCTTTGCCATAGCTCGTTCGAGTCTGCAATCACTTTCTCTCCAAAACAACACGTTAAAGATGTTAAGATGCAATATTATTATTTTATTACGGTTTCTTATGGCTCCGATCCTTCCTTTTTTTAATGGGTGAGACGCGGGGCTCAAATGCACAAGCAAGTGATTTTCTTTTTGTGTTCTAGAGTGTTTTTTTAATATATTTTTTTATTTTTAAATTATTTTGTTTTTAGTAATTTTAAGTTGTTTTGGTGTGTTAATATTAAAAATAATTTAAAAAAATAAAAAAAATATTATTTTAAAAAATAATTATTTTCACATTCAGAAATGCTTAGCATACAGGCATTGTTTCCGGAATTTTTCTTTTAATTTATATTCATAGAGGTTGCTGGAATAGCGTGAGAGTTTTTCTTTTAACTTGTATTCATAGAGGTTGTTGGGATGGTGTGAGATTTTTTATATATATACAAAGAAGAATGCCCATGTTGTGTTTGATGGATTCACCAGCAAGCAATATCTATACATAGTTTAGTACTAATTATTTTACCGGTGTTTGGATTGGATAATTATTTTTTGATAAAAAAATAAATATACATGCTTCTTAAATGTGTTTTTTTATAATAAAATTTTTTAATTATAAATCAAAAGTTCTGGCTTCAATTAAATAAACTAATAATTATTTGTGTCAATAAATAAAAAGAAAAGAAAAGTGTTAACATGTCTATTCGACACTCTTAGTTACAGGTTGAGTAATTTTTTTTAACATGGATGAATTAATATGTAGATGTTAGTAATATATTTTTTTACAGTAAGTAAAAAATATAGCTGTGAATTAATGTTTACATATGATAAAATATAGTGAATATTGCATGTGTTGATAAAGAGATGTAAAATCTCAAACTCATTTTTAAAGTAGTAAAAACATGGGATGATATTGCAATTGTTATATTGAAACACCAAAAAAAGGATTGACAATAAGAACATAGATTATAATATAAATAGGCTAAGTGATAAATATGAATAATATTTTTTTCAAAAAAAATGTAAATAAAAAAAAAGAAAAAACTAAATTTTTTTTATAAAAAATAGTGATAAATAGAAAAAAAATGTAAAATGATAAAAGTATAAAGTATGAAGAGTAATATTGATATCATATACAAATTATAAAAATATATTTATTAATCTTAAAAATTATAATGAACTTGATAATAATTTAGTTTTTAAAAGTTAACTTATTATTAATTTTTTCAAATTATTTTAAACACAAATACAAATTTAAATACATACCAAAAACACGTCT
>Ga0307515_10007562_pt1 | contig 21461 bp, 5 predicted proteins | sample 17_EM_MG_FD_194513 | JGI IMG/M metagenome (GOLD analysis project Ga0307515, IMG submission 194513) | Populus trichocarpa ectomycorrhiza microbial communities from riparian zone in the Pacific Northwest, United States - 17_EM | ecosystem: Host-associated > Plants > Roots > Unclassified | place...
ACAAGAGACAAAAAATAATAAAAAATAGAAAAATATATTCTTTGTATTTTTTATTTTGCAAATATAAAAATCCATTTAAAATTATTTTTAAAACCAATTTTATTTTTTTTAATCTATCCTCGGAAACTAACTAAAATTCCAGTGCTATAGAATTGATTATTTTTCCATCCCAACCAATACCAACTAGCGAATAATCCATGTGTGTATATATATACATATATACTAACTAGCAGACACGTGTACATGACATCAAAAAGTTTATTTTAAGCTAAAAAAAGGCATGCAAACGTTACCGACTCGTGTTTTTAAAAAAATTAATTTTTTTTTTATTAATTTTTTTTTTATATTTTCGATCATTTTAATGTATTAATTTTAAAAATAATTTAAAAATAAAAAAAACACTTTAAAAAACAATGAAATCACACTTCTATAAAGGCCAAAAACTTAAAGCAAACAAGGAAGAAAGAAAGACAATATACTTTCAATTTAGCTTTTTGAACCACTAAAATAATGTACAGGTGGAGTGAGATGAAGAAAGTATCCTCTCATGCCTTGTCGGCCATCTCTCTCGCATATACATAACAGACGGATGTATTATTGAAACCATGTAGGAAATATTTTGTTAATCATTGCATAGAAGACTAAATAAATTCTGAACTTTCTGCTATTATTCATGATAATAAAAAGAAGTTGACAATTTGCCAAACAATTCATTGCACTTCAAAGACTTCCAACTCAGACTTCAAAAAGAAAGAAGAAACTTCACTGGGACCATTTATTTTATGCTCTCTATTCTGTACGCGCAAAACTGGAGATCTTCCTTGTAGGAAACTCTCTGCGAAGTTCAAAAACTCTTCTTCCAGTCCCTGTGTTCTGGGTTTGGTTCCTTCTTCTTGCAGGCCATTGACCTTAGAGGTATGTGGCTCTAGAGTCATTGCTTTCCATTGACTTTGTTCCTCTTGTGGAGCTTGTATCTGGGCAGAGCTAATGTTTTGGTCTTGTCCTCACTATTTTTTCTTCATGTGAATGCGACTCATTTCTGTTTGGTAGGCATGGAGAGAATATCATATAGGCTGCTCCCTGTATTTGTTCTTGTTGTTTCCCTCTTGTTTCATCAGTCCATGGGGCTTAATGCTGAGGGGCAATACCTCCTAGATATAAAGAGTAGAATTGGTGACACCTATAACCATCTTAGCAACTGGAATCCTAATGATTCCATTCCTTGTGGGTGGAAAGGTGTGAATTGCACCAGTGATTACAATCCAGTGGTTTGGCGTCTTGATTTGAGTTCAATGAATCTTTCTGGCTCTTTATCACCAAGTATAGGTGGATTGGTTCATTTGACACTTCTTGATCTTTCTTTTAATGCTTTGTCTCAAAATATACCTAGTGAAATCGGAAATTGTTCGAGTTTGGAGTCTCTTTATCTGAACAATAACCTTTTTGAAAGCCAACTCCCTGTGGAATTAGCTAAGCTTTCTTGTTTGACGGCTTTGAATGTAGCCAACAATAGAATATCAGGTCCTTTTCCTGATCAGATTGGAAACCTTTCCTCTCTGTCACTATTGATTGCATACAGTAATAACATCACCGGATCATTGCCTGCTTCTCTTGGAAACCTTAAGCATTTGAGGACTTTTAGGGCAGGGCAGAATTTGATATCCGGAAGCTTACCTTCGGAGATAGGTGGATGTGAGAGTTTGGAGTATCTTGGTCTTGCACAAAATCAGTTAAGTGGTGAAATACCAAAAGAAATTGGAATGCTCCAGAACTTGACAGCTTTGATCCTTCGGTCTAATCAGCTTTCTGGGCCTATTCCAATGGAGCTGAGCAATTGCACCTATTTGGAGACCCTTGCTCTCTATGACAACAAACTTGTAGGGCCTATACCCAAGGAGCTTGGTAATCTTGTATATCTGAAGAGGTTTTACCTCTACAGAAATAACTTGAACGGGACAATTCCAAGAGAGATTGGAAATCTGTCTTCTGCATTAGAGATCGACTTCTCGGAGAATGAGTTGACTGGAGAGATACCGATTGAGCTGAAGAACATAGCCGGGCTGTCGTTGCTTTATATTTTTGAGAACATGCTTACCGGTGTCATACCAGATGAGCTCACAACTTTGGAAAACCTGACAAAGCTTGACATATCAATCAATAATCTCACTGGTACTATTCCTGTGGGTTTCCAGCATATGAAGCAGCTGATCATGTTGCAGCTCTTCGATAACTCATTGAGCGGTGTCATTCCTCGAGGACTTGGAGTCTACGGCAAACTTTGGGTGGTTGACATTTCAAATAACCACTTAACAGGAAGAATACCGCGCCATCTTTGCAGAAATGAAAACCTGATTTTGCTGAACATGGGGTCAAACAATCTCACGGGTTATATCCCAACAGGGGTGACAAATTGCAGGCCGCTGGTTCAACTTCATCTTGCAGAAAATGGCCTTGTGGGAAGTTTCCCATCTGATTTGTGCAAGTTGGCGAACCTCTCTAGTCTTGAATTGGATCAGAACATGTTCACTGGGCCAATTCCTCCAGAGATTGGTCAATGCCATGTTCTGCAAAGGCTGCATCTCTCTGGTAACCATTTTAGTGGTGAATTGCCAAAAGAGATTGGCAAACTGTCCCAGCTGGTGTTTTTTAACGTCTCAACAAATTTTCTCACCGGAGTGATACCGGCAGAGATTTTTAACTGCAAGATGCTTCAACGGCTTGATCTCACCAGGAATAATTTTGTGGGTGCTTTACCAAGTGAGATAGGAGCCCTTTCCCAACTGGAGATTCTCAAGCTTTCAGAGAATAAACTTTCCGAGCACATACCTGTGGAAGTAGGAAATTTGTCACGCCTAACTGACTTACAAATGGGAGGCAACTCATTTTCTGGTGAGATACCGGCTGAGTTGGGTGGCATTTCAAGCTTGCAGATTGCCCTGAATCTTAGTTACAACAATCTCACCGGCGCAATCCCCGCAGAGCTTGGGAATCTTGTATTGCTGGAATTCCTGCTTCTCAACGACAATCATCTGAGTGGTGAAATCCCAGACGCCTTTGATAAATTATCTAGCTTACTTGGATGCAACTTCTCAAACAATGATTTGACAGGGCCTTTACCTTCCCTGCCATTATTCCAAAAGACAGGCATCAGCAGCTTTCTTGGGAACAAAGGGCTTTGTGGTGGAACTCTTGGAAATTGTAATGAATTTCCACATTTGTCATCTCATCCCCCAGATACTGAAGGGACAAGTGTTCGTATAGGAAAAATAATTGCTATTATTTCTGCAGTCATTGGTGGGAGTTCTCTCATTTTAATTATAGTGATTATATACTTCATGAGACGTCCGGTCGCCATAATTGCTTCTTTGCCAGATAAACCATCCTCTTCTCCAGTTTCAGACATTTACTTTTCCCCCAAGGATGGGTTCACTTTCCAGGACTTAGTTGTGGCAACTGACAATTTCGATGATAGCTTCGTTTTAGGGAGGGGAGCCTGTGGAACTGTATACAAGGCAGTCTTGCGATGTGGTCGTATCATTGCAGTTAAGAGGCTGGCGTCTAACAGGGAGGGAAACAATATTGATAATAGCTTCCGTGCTGAGATTCTGACTTTGGGAAATATCAGGCATCGGAATATTGTGAAGCTGTATGGTTTCTGCAATCACCAGGGCTCCAACCTGCTTCTTTATGAATACTTGGCAAGGGGAAGCTTGGGAGAATTGCTCCATGGATCATCGTGCGGTCTTGATTGGCGGACAAGATTCAAGATTGCCCTTGGAGCTGCTCAAGGTCTTGCTTATTTGCATCATGATTGCAAGCCTCGGATATTTCATCGTGACATTAAGTCCAATAACATTCTGCTTGATGAGAAGTTTGAAGCTCATGTCGGGGACTTTGGGCTCGCAAAGGTGATTGATATGCCACAATGGAAATCAATGTCTGCTGTTGCCGGTTCTTATGGCTACATTGCCCCTGGTAAGATATCCAAGGTTTTTGTACTCATGATGCTTCTGCATTTTCCAACATAAATCTAACTGTTACTTAGCTTTTGCTTGATAATCCGTTTCAACCTGTTTTTAAAAATGTTTTTCAAACTGATTTTATCTTAAAAAACATTAAATTAATGCATGATTGCCTTATTTATCAACAAATCAAAAGCTTGAGATCCTACAGATATTGAACTTATGAGTTTCAGGAAATTTATGATCTCTACAAGAACTTTTTTGCCCTCCGAATAATTTTTCCTTGATATTGTTGATGAATAATTTTGATCTCAATGACAGAATATGCATACACCATGAAAGTCACCGAAAAATGCGACATTTATAGCTACGGAGTAGTCTTACTAGAACTGCTGACCGGCAGAACACCTGTGCAATCACTAGATCAAGGCGGCGATCTTGTGTCCTGGGTAAGAAACTACATTCAAGTTCATTCCTTATCACCTGGAATGCTTGATGATCGAATCAATCTGCAAGATCAGAATACAATCCCTCACATGATTACTGTCATGAAAATTGCTCTAGTCTGCACAAGCATGTCTCCTCTGGACAGACCAACAATGCGAGAGGTTGTTTCGATGCTCATGGAGTCGAATAAACTTGAAGGACACTTCGATTCTTCCTCCTCGTCTTCGCCGAGTCATCATTCTAATTCTAGCGATGAACTTATCATACATGTGTAATAAACTATAGTGTTTTGATTTTCTTAGTAGCCAATTTATCCTTAGTGTAAGTAGCACAAACCGCATTGTATATTCCTAACACCATGATATTGCTCATCTCCATTTTGGTTGTCTAGCTAATGAGCAGTGCCTTCAAAGGCAAAGTAACTTTTGTAGTTCTTAAGTTCAAGAAAGAGTTTTCAGTGACATCATATATATAAAAAAAGTGTGTATTAATTAATTAAATATTTTTAAATTTATTATTGAGATAACATTAAATAATAAGCTAAACAGTGTGGACGATTCACTGTTTATTCACTCCCAATGCATTGTGAATTATAACAGTAATTCACAGTGTATTTTTTTTTTCTAACTTTTCCCTTTTTTTTATTTATTTTTTTTAAAAAATTATCTTTGTCAATTTTACTTTTTTAATATTGAGCTGGTTAAAAATTTCGCTTTGTAATTTTTTTCTTTTAAAATACTATGGATTACTACGGGGTTTTCCCACATGGTTTTTCTATTTTATTTTTTTATTTTTCAAAATTATTTTTGTTTATTTTATTTTTTTAATATTGAGCTGATTGAGAATTTAGTTTTGTAATTTTTTAAAAAAACATTGTTGATTGCTACAGTGTTTCTCCGCATGGTTTTTTTTTGTTTTTTTGATGATTTTCTCCGAAATTATCTTTTTCGATTTTATTTTTTAATATTGAGCTGATTAAAAATTACAGTTACAATATGTGAGAAAAACACTGTAAATTCTAAACTAATTCGAAAATAAATAATTAATAATACAAAATTATCCGAAAAGAATAATTAAAACAGAAAAATAATAACTTCACATTTCATATTTCATATGAGATACTTACAAGGTTTTTTTGCTAACTTTTTTTCAAGTTATACCTTGTATATATGTTCCATAAACTTTTAAAATAATTATTCTACGTCAGTATTCCTTGTGTTTTGCCCGGGAAGTGGAGTCTTCCTTTGGCACAACAGCCTGCAAAACCTTTAAAAAGAAAGTCACTTTAACATTTAAGGGTATTGAAAGAAAATATTTAATTTCCAAAAAAAACATAGAAAGGAAAATTCAAACAAAGCTATAATTAAAAATGAAATTTGTACAATAACACTTTTGAGGATGTTTAAAGTTAGTTTTTTAAAATGTTATTTATTTAAAAATATATTAAAATAATATATTTTTTATTTTTTTAAAATTATTTTTAATATCAGTATATCAAAACGATCCAAAAATATAGAAAAATTCAAATTTTTATGAAACATAATTTGAAATACAATTACAAATAACTTTTTTATTTTATATTGCAATATAACTGCAAGTTACACCATAACAAAAATATGATTTTTATGCTTTTTATTATGGTGTAATATGTGATGCACCGCAACAATAAATCATCACTTGGTCATAATTTAGGGTCTGTTTGAGATTGTGGTAGCGATAACGGTTCAAAGTGGTTTTCGCTTAAAAATATATCAAAATAAATTTTTTTTTTTATTTTTAAAAAATTAATTTTGATATCAGTATATTAAAACAATCTAAAAATATATATATTTTTTTAAATAAATTTTATTTTTAAAACACAAAACACACCCTTCAAACTATATCCTTCAAACTATATCTCTTCGTACTATGGCTTTCAAGGAGTAGTCGAGTAAAAAATAAAAAAATTCATCCTATAAAATAGTGTCAGAAAAAAATGTTGCACAATTATGATAAAATTAAAAAAATTTCAGCTGTAGGAACTAAATTGAAACTATCTACATAATTGGGGCACCGAATTGTATGTTCTCCAAGGAAATAACTTTACACATCACCTAATAAAATAAAATTGCTGTAAATATTTATTTTATTTTAGGCAAAACAATTAAAAAGAAAAAAATATAAATATATAGAAACTTTGAGCCATTTTAGCGTATAACGACAAAAGCCAGCTCAGCAAAAAGAAGCTACATAGATACGTGTCAGAACTAACCGAATCTCCTTTAACGTTACTCCAATGTAATGGAATCATCACCGTACAGTTCAACGGCTCTGATTTCTCCTCACCACCCTCCACCCGCAGTATATAATCCGCCACCCCACTCTCTCTCCTCTCCAGAAAATTCCAGAAGAAGCGAAAAATCGGAGGAGCAAAAAGCTCGAAAAAAATAATTTTCTAATCTTTAATTAGCTGCTTAAGGTTTTTTTATTTGTAAATCGAGTTCTTCAGAATTTTCGTGTGGGTTTTTATCAGCTGTTTGATCTGATCTGGAGAATTGGCTGTTTCATTTCATGACTGGAGTTTGATCTGGTGAGAAGAGAGATCGAGATCGAGATCGAAATGATTTCGTTGCAGAGTGGTGGTCGCCCGGCTGCTTTTGGTTCGGCTCGCGATGACGCCGTCGGTGGCTTCCAGCTGAATCTGGAGCCGTCGGCTTCTTCTTCGGCTCCGTTGAGTTTGTTGCCTTTTAAAGGCCGCGATTCTCATCATGAAGGTTAGTCAGTTTCCTTTTAAAGGCCGTGATTCTCATCATGATGATTCTCTCTATCTCTCTCTCTTTTATTAATTCTTATCATTTTTTTTTTGCATTTAAGAAGTTTTTGATTTAGGATTGTATTTTTTCAGATCGGTTAATTTTGAAAATTTGGTTCTTTTGGACGCAGTTGTTGATGAAGAAGCACACTTGGAGCAGGCGCATAAGCTGTACAAATCTGGGAATTACAAACAAGCGTTAGAGCATAGCAGTGCTGTTTACGAGAGAAGTCCACAGCGGACTGATAATCTTCTTCTTTTGGGTGCTATTTATTATCAGGTTGTTTTCCATTTTCATTTATTTGTTAGGGTTTGTTATTATTATTATTATTATTATTTTTTTTTTTCTGTTTTGGCCAAAATTGTAAATTGTTTGCCTTTTTGCTTGCAGTTGCAAGATTATGATATGTGCATTGCAAAAAACGAGGAAGCTCTTAGACTTCAGCCGCGTTTTGCGGAGTGCTATGGAAACATGGCAAATGCTTGGAAGGTAATTAATATCACGTGGGTTTGTGTGGAATTATGGATGTGTTTGATCCCCTTAATTAATGATAGGGATTGATTACTGATGAAGGTGATATTTTGTTTGATAATTTTACAGGAAAAGGGTGATATTGATCGTGCAATTCGATACTATTTGGTTTCCATTGAGGTTAGTCTGCAGATATTAAACTTTTTCTCCCCTAACTAGATTTTTTTTCTTATTATTTACACTGGAAATGAGTTGTTTAGGAAGTTTAGAAATGCACACAGGGTTTGTTAGCTGATTTAAACTCCATGAATGCTTACTTTAAACAGGCATGTGATAGTATTAAGTTCATATGAGCGTCTCTTGCTTAATCTTGAGTATTAGGGTATAATTAGTATTGGGACACGCTGGCAGAAGCCTCCAAAGGTCCTTACAAGGTGTCTTTAAGAATGATTGCAATATATTTGGCACATGGCTGATGATGGGAAACTTAGTTGGGAACTTGAGCTGTTTATAAGGGTATTTTGGTTACTTCAGATATCTTGGAAAATCTGGACAATTATAGTCTAGGTTTATTTTTGTTGAGTATTTATTTTATTAGTTTCAAAGTTAATTAGGTTTTACTATTCTAACTTCTAAGTAGGAATAGTTATGTTGGAGGTTTAGTCATCCATGTCCTTGTTGGATTTGGAATACTAAAATTCTATAAATATGCAAGTAATCTTTTGATGTTTCAATTGGAGTAATATTAAATAATTTCCATCTATTTTTTTTTATTGTATGACTCAATCTCCTCTTGGATGTGAAGGTGTGACTCTTAGAAATCTGTCTTCCACCAATCAATCCTTAAACAGCCCCTGTAACTCAGATACAGAACAGCTCCCAAAGCACTGCATCATTAGCATTATATCTTAACCTTTGTTTTCTCCCCATTCTCGTATTTGAGGCTTTGAGGATCTTTTCAGTTGGGGTTTGACCCCATCCTTCTGTGGTTTTTGGATACTGTGTTAGTCCTGGTTGGGTTAGGATCCCTGACCAGACCTGACAATGAATCTGGTTGTGAATTGTGAACTCAATTCCAACTTTAGAAAATCTGTTGATTTTTGCTGGACTGCTAGTTAGTCACATGACATCTTGTGCGGTTTCTAATAACTAGAAGCCTGTAGAAGAAGTTATATTGTGACATTGATTGCTGCTGAAATTAGAGGACTGAGATTCTAATCAGTTGGTGAAATAAATAAGAACCAGTTTCTGATGCAACAGAAGGCTTGAGAATTGTTGTTACTGTTTGTGGGTAAATCAAATGACTGAGTCTTGGGGACAGAAACATCCATAGGTGCATACATGCATGTGTTTCTACATCCATAGGGAAAGTACATATATATAAATATTTACAGAGAGAGAGAGAAGGCCCCATCATGTGAAGCACAATCAGGTGGTATAGAGCTGAATTTTCAGCAGTCAGCTTTCCATTTCTTATCATGGGAATTTACGTATTGTGAATCCTTACATACAAAATATAATGTCTGGTGGGGATTCACCATCAAATTCGCCCATGGATGTTGTAAGATTTGTACATGATCTTAACTGTCTAGTTGGACAATAACCTTCTAATTTTCTTCTATAACTGCACCACCTTAATATGCTAGCTTCTTGTATATGATAGTAATGATGGTTATGTTTGCAATCTTGGTTGCAGCTTCGACCCAACTTTGCTGATGCTTGGTCAAATTTGGCTAGTGCATACATGCGAAAGGGAAGACTTAATGAGGCGTCACAATGTTGTCGTCAGGCCCTGGCATTGAATCCTCTTCTGGTAATTTTTGTCTAACATGGTTTTATGATGATCTGGATGACTGTCAATTAGATGGGCTAGAGGAAAAGAAAATTTATGATTTCAGTATTCTTTATTGCTCTATGCTAGCAACCAGGTGTGGATGGTATTACAATTGTGGTGAGGGTTCATTACTTGCTTGATTTCATCAATTGTCTTGCAGGTTGATGCTCATAGCAATCTTGGGAATTTAATGAAGGCTCAGGGATTAGTGCAAGAAGTAAGTGTCAATGAATGAGCACTGCAACTATGTTAGTTTCTTAGTCCTTATTGCTTTTAGTGATTAGCCCAGACGTAAAGTATTTGGGCTATGGTATATGGTCTACTAAACTCTGTTGATACCCTCATTGGCTGCCATGCCATATAGCTAGGAGTGGGATACCAGTGGATCTTTTAGCATCCGAACCAGTCCATTGGAAATTTGGCACTCCAGTTTGAGTGAATGAGTGAAAGCTCTACTAGATTCACCTGGCCCAACTTCTCCATCTCACTTGTGGGAGGGAGGAGGTCATTGTTTCCATGAATATGTTTGTGTAGTATGCGTCTGTCCTTTCCGGCAAAGTTACTGATCATTATAATTCCTGTGTGGGACTGTGTCTTAATTCACAGTTCAATACAGATATCAAGTTGTTACCACAGGCCAGGGCTCAGATGATGGTTGATCTAGTTGTAACTTCCATGTGAAGACACCAAATTGTCAGAATCTAACATTTTGTGCAGGCATACAGTTGCTACCTTGAGGCTCTACGGATACAACCAAGTTTTGCTATTGCATGGTCAAATCTTGCTGGTCTCTTTATGGAGTCTGGTGACCTTAACAGAGCACTTCAATATTATAAGGTATAGCTGATCTTTACTTCAAATTTTCAGCTCTTTTTTTTCAGTTGAGTTTCGGTTGTTTTCCCCTTTCTCTAGAGTTTGCTTTGACTATCTGCTTCAACTGCCATCACTTTCTAAACTTTTCATTTTTTGCTGGAATATTGCATCAAATAAGGTGTGTAGTCATCATGTCTAAACATTGAAAAAAATTCTTCTTTGATTGCTTTTGGTAATCAATTTCAGTCAATTCTTTCCTTTTGGAGCTAGATTTTGACTGTTGCTTGTGAGCTATGAATGTCACCAGTATCAATCTGAATCTGAATTTATTTGGTCACCATATATCATATTAAAGTTTGTGAATGATCTCCATTTGTAAATTTCCTGGTTCTGTTTCTTTCGCAACTGTTATAATGCTTGCTGATTGCGTTTTGTAATACTAAAATTGCAGGAAGCTGTAAAACTTAAACCTAAATTTCCTGATGCCTACTTAAATCTTGGAAATGTTTACAAGGTAAGCTGTGATGTCTTGTGTGCTTAAAGTGGAGCAGTTGCTTTTGCCTGGTCTGGCATTGGTCTATGTAGGAAACTACAGTTTTTCTTTGCCCTTTTCAGGCCCTGGGAATGCCTCAAGAGGCTATTATGTGTTATCAGCGAGCAGTTCAGACACGACCAAACTACGCGATGGCTTTTGGTGAGCCTCCTTTGCCTTGCTGCCACAACTGTTCTGAACATTCCAAATTTTTCTCAGCACTAGACAATTAAATGCTGACTGGATATTTGTATTGCTTAACTTGTATTTTTTCCATGTCCTTTCTGTGGTGCGCTTCTGGATTATCTTTTTACAATCCATCTATTGTTGGGTTCTTCTTTTGTTATTATTGCTATTAAACCATCAATACTACTATTCTTTTTTGAAAATGTAAATAATGTGACGCTGTGTATAACGAAGATAAAGCTAGGGTTCTAAAGCCTTAAGGTTACAGACCAAACTGTAGAGAAATTTGGAGAAAATTCTCAGGTATTTTATTGAATCTGAATAATAGTCTTCATCTCCATAAAATAAACTAGACATCCCTATTTATATATTAGTACTAAAATCACTTATTAGTACTAAAATCACTTATAGAAAGGATTCCCAATTAAAACTTTAATTAATAGAATCCATCTAGCATTAGGATTCCTAAATAGTAAAATACTAACTAAATTAAAAGTCCTAAGCTAAGTAGGAAACAAATAATTAAAATCCAAAATTAACTAGGAAAATAATTAAAACAGGAAAACAATAACTTCATGCTTCATATGAGGTGCTTTTGGGTTTCTTTGTGGACTTCTTTTCAAATTTGGCCTTGTTAATCTGGTCCATAAACTCTTGGGATGATTGGTTTATGTCATAATGGTTTCTAGAAGAACCTGTTTATATTAAAATATTGTGGTTGTGCCTGCAGTTGTGCTTAGACCTGGACCTTTTGTTTTCCAACTCTAGTAATTCTAGTTGTTGCTTCATTCATGCTCATTCCTGGTTTTTCTATTGTTTTATTTGTTCTTTGGTTGATGATTATATATGGAAAATTTATCTTTAGGAGAAAGTATTATTGATTTATTGGCTGTGAGTTTACTTTTTTCCATACATTGGCAAGCTGAATGTTAGGTTTTGTTTGGTATGGGGTTAAGAAATTTGTAACCTTAACTTGTATTTTTTCCATGTCCTTTCTGTGGTGCGCTTCTGGATTATCTTTTTACAATCCATCTATTGTTGGGTTCTTCTTTTGTTATTATTGCTATTAAACCATCAATACTACTATTCTTTTTTGAAAATGTAAATAATGTGACGCTGTGTATAACGAAGATAAAGCTAGGGTTCTAAAGCCTTAAGGTTACAGACCAAACTGTAGAGAAATTTGGAGAAAATTCTCAGGTATTTTATTGAATCTGAATAATAGTCTTCATCTCCATAAAATAAACTAGACATCCCTATTTATATATTAGTACTAAAATCACTTATTAGTACTAAAATCACTTATAGAAAGGATTCCCAATTAAAACTTTAATTAATAGAATCCATCTAGCATTAGGATTCCTAAATAGTAAAATACTAACTAAATTAAAAGTCCTAAGCTAAGTAGGAAACAAATAATTAAAATCCAAAATTAACTAGGAAAATAATTAAAACAGGAAAACAATAACTTCATGCTTCATATGAGGTGCTTTTGGGTTTCTTTGTGGACTTCTTTTCAAATTTGGCCTTGTTAATCTGGTCCATAAACTCTTGGGATGATTGGTTTATGTCATAATGGTTTCTAGAAGAACCTGTTTATATTAAAATATTGTGGTTGTGCCTGCAGTTGTGCTTAGACCTGGACCTTTTGTTTTCCAACTCTAGTAATTCTAGTTGTTGCTTCATTCATGCTCATTCCTGGTTTTTCTATTGTTTTATTTGTTCTTTGGTTGATGATTATATATGGAAAATTTATCTTTAGGAGAAAGTATTATTGATTTATTGGCTGTGAGTTTACTTTTTTCCATACATTGGCAAGCTGAATGTTAGGTTTTGTTTGGTATGGGGTTAAGAAATTTGGAGAAATGCTAAGGTAGTAAGATTTAATGGTTAAGTATTCAGGGTGTAAAAATGTTAAGTGAAATGTCAAGGATGTTTGGTAAGAGTTGAAAGTAATAGGGGGTCCCACTTTAGTTAAATCAACTGTTCAATTAAATGTAATCATGAAAATATTAAATAATTTGTACCTATGGTTCAAAATTTAAGATGGAATCAGAATGATAAAAAAATGTTGAAAATTCAAAATAGGGAAAAACATAAAATCCAAACTTTTCCCCCTTGAAAAATCTTTTACTTCCCCCTCTCCAAGGTCAACATTTAACCCCCATTTTAATTTGTAACCTCCTTTAAATCTTTCCCTCCTCTAAAAAATGTACCAAACATGAGTAAAGGTGAAGGAAAATTACAAGGTTAAGTTTTTCACCTCCTTTACCCTTGTGTACCAAACATATCCTTAGGAGTGATGGGGGGTGGGGGGGGGGGTACTTCTCATCTGCTTTCATGTAATTCTGGTTGAAGAACTTTTATTTTCCTCAAACTTTTCTGTGACTGTTTGGCCTGTAATACGGTGCAGGAAATTTGGCTAGTACATGTTATGAGCGAGGCCAAGTGGAGCTGGCGATTCTTCATTATAAGCAAGCCATTGCTTGTGATCAGAGATTTTTAGAGGCTTACAATAACTTGGTTGGTCTTGCTTTATGCTAGCAGCCTTTATATTCACTAACCTGACTTGGTTGGCTTACAATAGTCTTGAGTTATTTCAATTTTGAATCTCAATTTTCATTTTCTTTTATATTCACTAACCTGACTTTCGGATTTATTCTCTAACTGGAAGGGCAATGCATTGAAAGATGTTGGTAGAGTGGATGAAGCACTGCAATGCTATAATGTAGGTTGACATTTCTTTTTTTCACCTTCTGCAATTTGCTTGTTTAAGTAATTTCTAACCTTCATCTCTTGTTGGCTTAAGCAATGTCTTTCAATACAACCAAACCATCCTCAAGCACTTACCAACCTCGGGAATATATATATGGAATGGTATATGATCTTGATATTTTATTTTTAATTAATGATTTTATTATGTCAAATATATATAGGATTTGAAGTAAATTGGGTCTTTATGAGAGTTATTTGAACATGCAGGAATATGTCTGCAGCTGCTGCTTCATGTTACAAGGCCACTTTGGCTGTCACGACGGGGCTGTCTGCTCCTTTCAATAATCTTGCTGTAATCTATAAACAACAGGTAAATACAGCTGAATTGCTTCCAGTGAGCACTTCTCTGATGAACTTTCCTTGAACTGAAAGGACATTGCACAACAGTTGTTTTTCCCTCTTAATACCGTGTTTTGATGACAGTGGATTTCCATTGCTCCTTGGATGTTCCTTCTACATTCCTTTCTTTGCTTGACAGGGAAATTACTCGGATGCTATATCTTGCTATAATGAGGTTCTTCGAATCGAACCCATGGCAGCTGATGGACTTGTAAATAGGGGCAACACTTACAAGGAGATTGGTAGAGTAAGCGAGGCAATTCAAGACTACATTCATGCTATCAATATCCGGCCAACCATGGCGGAAGCACATGCAAATTTGGCTTCAGCTTATAAAGACAGGTACATGCTAGTTACTAGTTTGAGATTCCAACGCAATTAGAATAGCTGTTGGTGGTGCTTGGTGGGTGGAGAGAAAAGGAATCACTTAGTCGAGTGAGTCTTGGTTAGTTTCCCTAGCTTGATCTTGTAATGGGAGAACTGTTATTCATAAGGTTTTTCAGAGAACTGCAATTGCTTGCTATTCATAAGGTTTTTCAGAGAACTGTTTATTTAGCTCCTGATTCATCAATCTACCAGGTTATGTTATATTTGATTTGCTGCAATTGTGCTTAGAGCTTTCCCAAATGTTTCTTTAATTGCACTTGAGTGGAGAAATATATTTGGCTAGAAATCAACTATTGAGTTTGAATGCATCAAAGGTTATGGTATTGAAAATATTCGTGTTGGCTATGAAAACTAGCTAACTGCTGTTGAATTTGGATTTGTATTGCATGCAGCGGACATGTGGAGGCTGCTATAAAGAGCTATAGGCAGGCACTGCTTCTGCGACCAGACTTTCCAGAAGCAACATGCAACCTTTTACATACATTGCAGGTATTCTTTAAAATTGATGCTCATGCTGCACTGTCCTTCTAGAGGGTTTAACCTGGATTGGTATAGATTCAATGTGTTAGATTTATAGTGTAAAAGCCACACTGTTTGACTTGTTGAACTGAGGTGCTCATTTCCTTTTATTAGTTACCTTGTCCTGATCAATACTGGTTGTATTCTGCATGCATCAAGTATGTGATTGATTTATGCATAAAATTCTCTGTCCACAATGCAATGTTTGGTGTTGATTCTGATGAATTTACTGTCAAATATGCTGCATCTCTATCTCCCTCCTCTCTCCTTTCGTGTTTATGTGTTTGTTCATAAAATTTTCCATTTCAGCTTGTTTAAGCTAATTAGTTGGATGTTGAAGCACTTTGTTTACTACAAGAAAAGTTTTGAACTGATTTCTTCCTTATTTCTCATTTCCCATTTCCCATTTTACAGTGTGTCTGCTGTTGGGAGGATCGCGATAAAATGTTCGATGAAGTCGAAGGGATTATTCGGAGACAGATTTCGGTAAGAATTTATGATGTTTGTTAATGTTCTTTTTAAGTTTCTTTCTTCATTTTGTTTAGCTTTTGAATATTGTTACATGGAGTTACAAACTTTTCTAACTGCCCTATTAATTTCAGATGTCAGTTCTTCCTAGTGTGCAGCCTTTTCATGCTATAGCATATCCTATTGATCCCGTGCTTGCGCTTGAAATCAGGTCTGATTATTGTTTTGGACTGGGCCGTACTTGATCTCTATGATCTAAGCCTTATTTTTCTTATTTTTACACCTATTTTACAGTCACAAGTATGCAGCTCATTGCTCCATAATTGCATCTCGTTTTGCACTTTCTCCCTTCAAGCATCCTGCCCCTCTTCCTGTTAAGCATGAACGTGGAAGTGGGAGACTTAGAATTGGATACGTGAGCAGTGACTTTGGCAACCATCCGTTGTCACACCTTATGGGCTCTGTATTTGGTATGCACAACAGAGAAAATGTTGAGGTTTGTAAATTCAATTTGCCACTGCAAGGGCTATCTAGCTTCTTTTTTTTCTACATTTTTTGGCTACAGGTGCATGTTATGACTAACAAGATGTGCAGGTTTTCTGCTATGCTTTGAGTCCAAATGATGGTACTGAGTGGAGGCAGCGTACCCAGTTTGAAGCTGAGCATTTCATAGATGTATCTGCCATGTCATCAGATATGATTGCCAAACTAATTAATGAGGACAAGATACAGATCCTTATCAACCTTAATGGGTATACCAAGGTACACTCAATTCAGAATTTTCCTAAAAATTTCACCATGTGATGTGGGGATGAAAAAAGACAATAAAGGGAATTGGTCTTTGATTATTTTTAAGTTTAGTGCTGCATGATTATTTTATATTTTTGGTGTTGTTTTGAAATATTAGTATTTATTATTCAGTAGTTAGAGTAGAATTTTAGTTTCCTTATTGAATTAGGACTACTCAGTGGGTTATTCCTTATTTTATTTTTATGTTTCTATAAATACACACTTATCTAGACATTATGTTATTGTTTATGTTATTTGTCAAATACATCGAGTTTCTCTTAAATAATTGGCAATCTTTATTTTGTGCTCTTGTTGGTGGTTCTACACCTTCAACTTTCTGAGGTTTTTTACAATTGTAATCATCATCAGAATTTGAAGTCTGTTATTTTTATAGGTTGCTTGGCATTGTGTCACTTGTTTTTATTTATTTTGCTGGTGTAAACTTTTGAGTGGATCAGTCTTTAAACATTCTTGGTTTTGGTAAATGTTCATATTGACTTCATACCTGTAGCCTGCTGGTACTGTTACTAATGGTTTTATCCATTCTAAATTTGCAAATCATTGAGTTCCAGCTTTTAACTTGCGTTCTGTGTATTATGTCCATCCAGGGGGCCAGAAATGAAATATTTGCTATGCAACCTGCACCTATACAGGTTTCATACATGGGATTCCCTGGGACTACAGGAGCAACATACATTGATTACTTGGTCACTGATGAGGTTGGCAGGGAACAAGAATCTAAATTTGCATCACTATCTGCTGTGTTATTGTTTGTCTTTGTTGTCTGAATTCTGATGCACCTGCTCCTTCCAGTTTGTTTCACCCACCCGTTTCTCGCATATTTATTCTGAAAAGCTGGTTCACCTGCCACATTGCTACTTTGTGAATGATTATAAACAGGTTGGTCCCAGACTATCTATTTTGCTTGCTTCGTTGTGGAACATGAATATTTAAAACCACCACTGTTGCTTTCAGAAAAACCTGGATGTGTTGGATCCAACGTGCCAGCACAAGCGATTGGATTATGGTCTCCCTGAAGATAAATTCATATTTGCATGCTTCAATCAGTTGTACAAAATGGATCCTGAAATCTTTAATACTTGGTAATCCAAAGTCTAAGGACAGCCCTTACATTCAATTCATTTTTATGACTGCAGGATTGTAATACATGGTATCTTACAATTCATGTTTATTTTTAATATTGCAGGTGCAACATTCTTAAACGTGTACCCAACAGTGCACTTTGGCTCCTTAGGTTCCCTGCTGCAGGGGAAATGAGACTGCGAGCATGTAAGTGAAATTTTTCCTCACCTCTCACAAGGATCACAATAACTCTCTTAGCATCCGGCACGTGGCCTTATGTTAATGACCATTGGACTTTGTTCAGATGCTGTTGCACAGGGGGTGAATCCAGACCAAATTATTTTCACAGATGTTGCCATGAAACAAGAGCATATCAGACGCAGTGCTTTGGCAGATTTATTTCTCGACACGTAATTATTACTCTCTTACATTCACTACTGAATGCTGTCATTTGTTGCCTTGGGGCTTCTTTGATGTTGATGGTTGGATTTTTCTTTTAGGCCATTATGCAATGCACATACCACGGGGACAGATATTCTGTGGGCAGGTTTGCCAATGGTGACCATGCCCCTTGAGAAAATGGCTACAAGAGTTGCTGGATCGCTTTGCCTTGCCACCGGACTTGGGGACGAGATGATTGTTAGCAGGTGGGGTACAAAGATGAATTGAGTTGGCATGTTCCTATACCATACGCTTTGATTGCTTGCTTGTGAGATTTATCTTCTCATTGTTTTGCCCATGTTTACAGTATGAAAGAATATGAAGAGAGGGCTGTGTCTCTTGCATTAAATAAGCCAAAGCTTCAGTCCCTGACAAACAGATTGAAGGCATTCCGAATGACTTGCCCTCTGTTTGACACAAAACGCTGGGTAAGCTTAAACAGAAGCTTTATTTTCGCAACTACCGCGCTTTTGTTTCGAGGGACAAATGCTCAATCTCTCTTTGCCTTTGCAAATGCAGGTTAGAAACCTGGAGAGGGCATATTTCAAAATGTGGAATATTCATTGCTCAGGCCAGCAACCCCATCACTTTAAAGTTGCTGAAAATGATTTTGACTGCCCTTACGATAGATGAGAACAGATTGGATAGACGGGATTGTAGATAAGAGCAAGAGAAAATAATCAAGAATATTTAGGTAAAAGAAGGTTGGTCAATTATTCAGATGAAATTGTGATGTGTTTACCATGTCCATGGATGAATTCAGTTATCTAAACACACTAGTCAAGAAATGAAATGATAAAATTTGTGCTTGCTGATCTCATACTGATTCTTTCGTTAATCATACATGCATATGGATGACAATGTTAAGTATGCGTGTGCTTTTGAAGAGAGATTCAAGCCCAGGTCTGAAATTGATTGCATCCTACATGTTTTCAAATTATCAAGAATCTCATATCATATAAGCCATAAAGGACCTGAAGCACATGTTAATCTCAAAAGAACCCTAAATAATTGTTTTTTTTTTTTAATTATTATTATTGTTTAAAATATAAGAGTTCAACATATATAAAAATATATCATATGAATAATGTTGTACAAAAGTTCATATATGATTATATTTCAAACATGCGTCTACCATTCATGTCATTCATATATCGACATGTTAGTCTGTAAGAAAAATGAGTGAAAAATTTGTTAATCTTTTTTTATGAGCATGAAATTTAACATATAAATATGGCAATAATATATATTGCCATGTACACAAAATATGAAGTAAAATTACAAATAAAAAAGGAAAAAAAATACTTTAGGTTTGTAAAGGAGAAAAAAAAGTTGATCATTTACTGGTAATATTTGCCCGTGCTTAATAAGATTTTTTTGATTGTTAGGTAATAAATTTAATCAAGAGTTTTTGGTATTTGATTAATTTTTTATAGTTAATGGAAGGTGGTAGCTTAATATAGAAATTCTAATATTAGCAAAATATTTCTCTTAAATATTTTGGTTAGTATCTTTGTAAAGTAAAAGTGTAATAAATATATAAAATAACATTAAATCTTGGTTGTTTATTCTTATTTTGGTATGAAATCAATTAATTTTTTTTTAAATGATGTTAAGTTTATACATTGAGAATGAAATAATTGTAAAATACATAGTATTTATAGAAAGAAAGAGGTTAAATACCTTTCGTATATGTTTGGTGAAAATGCATAAAAAATAAATACTTTAGATTTGTAAAGGAGAAAAAAAAGTAAATTCTTCATTTCCTCTCTTAAACCACTTGAATCATGTTTTTCTCTCTTAAATCAACCCAATCATCCTTAAACTAATCATTTTCATTTATTTCTCTCTTATTTTTTTTTAAAAGAGAAATAGATGAAAAAAAAGCAGCTCTCGTGACTTCTGGAAAATTCATCCAGAACAGCTACTCTTTTTTTTTTTTTTTAAAAAAAGGATTTTGTTCTATTTTACTAATTTACCTTTATTATTATTATTATTATTATTATTATTATTATTATTATTCCTAACATATACTTGGCTGTCAACCTAAATTTTAAGTTCTTTCTAAATTCGATTGAACTGCATTTTTAATCCAAGGTATCCCTATACATCAGACGACTACTTGTAATATTTTATCTCGATCCAATAATTGGATTAAAAAATATAATTGATACCATAAAATTAGACAATATATAATATTACACCAAAAATCAAAATTTATTTACTTAAATCATCATGATTTTTAGACCAGTCAATTGATGACTTCCATCCATAACCATCATAAACATTTGCTCATATCTTTCACCACTTTCAGTTAAAAAAATACCATGATTGTATGCGGGGCTTATACTTACAATCAATGTTTTTTGCGTGAAAAATTATATATCATTTTATTTAAAATTCTACTCCATTGTTGTTGTTGTATAACTATTTTTACCCCAGTTCATAAAGATTTTTCTTTACATAATTATTTTACCTAATTGAAGAATTTATGTAATTCATCACTGGTTTATATTTTACGTATTGATTGTTGTTTTATTTCATCCAAGATCTAAGATAAATTTATAGAAGTTTTTATCCCTGTCTATAAAAAAAATTCTTCTTAATTATCATTTCTCAATCAAAAAGTTATTATTTCTAGCATTGATTTATCGGTTTTAAGTTAGGGGTTTAAATTATTATTTTTAATATTACTATAACTATTATTATTATTGAAAAAATTATACCACGAATTTGATTTGAAGGATATAATTAAAAATTATAAAAACTTTGACAAAAAGACCAAGGAAAACAATAAAAAATCAAAAGAAGAAGGGTCAAATTGAAATAACTATCATTATCATTGAAAAAAAATAAAAACTTGATTTGAAGGATAAAAATAAAAGCCACAAAAACTTTTTTAAAAGGAAAAATGAGCAAAAATATGAAATAAAAATAAAAATGATGGAATTGAAAATCATTATATATACAAATTAGAAATCAATGGTTAAATTAAAAACAAATAAAATTTTAACCAAAGAGAAAATGATAAAAATATAGCAATCAAAACTAAAACGACTGGATCTGAAATACCAATAATTATTTTGAATAATTAAATTATTCAAAATAATTAAATTACTCTTATATATACTAAATTAGAAAATCAATAAATGACAGAATAATCTTCTCTTTTTGAGTGACAATTCTCTCTCATTAAGAAACCATCTTCTCTCTCTTTTTTAACCAAAATCAAACACAAAAATGTGTTTTTTCTAATCAAAGACAAATATCTATGAATTATGAGTTTTTCTCAATCAGGACACTGGGTTGATTTTCTTTGAATTGATTTTTGAGTCATCAAAAGCATGCATTTCCTTTATATAATGAAAGGGTTGGTTGGTTTTTAATAAGATGAAACTATTGAATATTCTTAAACCGCAACACGCTTCAACTTTTGGTGATTGCCTGGACATGCTTCATGCAGCAACATAACAAAGATTTTGGCAAAGCAGGCTGAACTAGCTAGGAGTTGAAGTTGCATAAATGTGATTAGACACTATCTGTTAGATTCAAAGAAGTTATAGGAGCTGAAGATCTCGTGGAAAAATGACTAAAAAAAGCCATTTGTAGATGCTCTTGTGGAC
>Ga0307515_10007563_pt1 | contig 21459 bp, 12 predicted proteins | sample 17_EM_MG_FD_194513 | JGI IMG/M metagenome (GOLD analysis project Ga0307515, IMG submission 194513) | Populus trichocarpa ectomycorrhiza microbial communities from riparian zone in the Pacific Northwest, United States - 17_EM | ecosystem: Host-associated > Plants > Roots > Unclassified | place...
CCCGTGCGCGAATACCAAAACATAAACAAATATCTCCACTATAGAATCTATATAACTTCCTACCTTAATAAAACCACTACAATGGGTCGAAAACGTACTTTTAATAACGCGGATCTTATATAGCCTAATTAATATATTGTTCTAAAAAATAAGCGCGCTAAAATTCTACCACCTGAGCCCTAGCCGCTACTAGAATTTAACCCCCTACCTCTTAATCTTTCTTTTACCAATAGAACCCCAAATCTACTACCCTATATAGATCCTACCGATCCTCTTACCTTATTTAAACTTATATAGACGAACGACTTACTTAAAGAGCTAGTAGCTTATATAAATAAGTATATAAGGCTTTATCCCTACCAAGAATATAAGAAAAGAAGTAGGAAGGTTAGGAGACCTTGCCTATAGCAGCTAACTACCGCTAGGGAGCTTCTTATATACTTGGCAGTAGTAATTTATATAGGGCTATTACCTAAAACGGATATCTAGGACTATTAGAAGAAGAGCTATAAAAGAGTAGTTAACTATTTTACTATTAGAGAACATATAAGTAAGACTTAGTAGTAGTAAATTAATTTAAAGCTTTATATATCTTTACCTAAGGACCTAAATAACCCTACTAAAGTATCTCCTTTTAATAAGATTACTATACTTAGCGATACCTTACGCAACTGCTTTCGCTAATATTAGAAGCCTAAAACCTACCTTATAGTTAATAAGACAATTGCTCGGTTTACTAGGCAAGCTTTTAAAACTATTAATATTCTAACTAAACCTATACTAGAAGGCTTTAAAATATAGGTTATAGTAAACTAGGGCTATATATTAGACTAGATTTAGCATATAAAAGGTCTTAAGAAGGGCCCCATTAATTTAGATGAATATTAGATAAAGAAAAAGGGTTTTTTAAAGATGTAGGTAGTAGTATTAGATCTTCTCCTATAGAAGCTTAATAGTAAACAATATTTTAATAAGCATAAGTATATTATCTAGCTAGATAACCTTTTTATAAGTATTAAGCTACTTAACCAGCTTTAGAAGGAAGGAATTGGGGCTATAGAAATAGTATAAATAACTAAAACAAGATATAAGGTGGTGGATAAATAGGAGAATAACTCTGCTCCTACTAAGCAGTTAGAAAGGGAGGGCGCTAAGTAAATTAATTAGTCGTTTATAGACCTTAAGCTGGTATATTTAGGCTAAATTAAATAGGGTAAACTATACGGAAGACTCTTAAAAGACGGCACCGTTATAGAGTTTGTTTGGAAGGACGCTAATATTATACTTTTTATAAGTACGGTTAATTTTAGTAAGTTTACTACCTAAAAATAAGGCTTATAAGCTCTAACGTTATATATCGCTAGGTAAAGTTAAGGTTTAACGAACTTAACGACGCCCTACTATTACCGTATCTGGCGCCTACTAAATATAAAAAGTCTTTAGTAACTAAGCTATAAAGGAACTCTTAATCCCGTAGTTTATTAATATATATAACTACTTTATAGGCGGCGTTAACAAAGCCGACTAATTAAGGTCTTATTTTAATATATAGAGGACGCATATAAAGTCCTAGAAACCTCTCTACTACTTCCTCCTTAATATAACTATTAGTAATTACTATAAGCTCTCTACTAAGTTAATTCCTAGCTACTAGCTAAAGCGCAGTGCCCATAAAGCTTTCCGTAAGGAACTTATTAAGGCCTTATTTAATAATAGTAAACGTCTTACTAAACCTACCGGCCGCACTGTTATAATAGAAGATAAGGATATATATAAGGCACCGGCAAAGGAGTATAGCTCTACGTAGCCGAAATAAGTGTCGGTTTAGGGCACGTGCACGCCCCACCAAAACAAAGCCCCTAAGTATGCCTCACAATTATAACAAACCTCACGACACCACCATTTCGCACCCAAATTCGTTTGGTATAATTACCAATCATAACCTAAGTCACTAAGGAGCCTGCATCCCGAAAGATGCGGGCAAAACACTTTACCCCACCCCTAGAATTATACCACAACGCTGGGGAAAATAAGCATCTAAAGACTCCTCTACGCACAGGAGTTCTCTACGCCAAAATCTTTGGCCAATTGCTGGGCAAGGCTATTCCTCTAGCTATTATATAGTAGGCTACTGGAATTGCTAAGCGCTCTTAGCAACGTATTGTGGCCTTAAAGCAATGCAGAACTATATACAATTCTGGGCTAGAAACAAGAGGGAGAAATCGAGCCCTTACAAAGGAAGACACCCACGCTATTGCCGTGTATTTAGACGACCCTAATCTTAATTAAGACTTAAAATCAGCCCTATAGCAGACTATTGTTTAAGAGGCCCTAAATTGTAAAGATCTTCCAATGGTTCTAACTCGGAGAATAGGTCGCCAACCTCTTGGAAATAAGCCAATTTAAAGAGCTATAAAAAAGGATAAAGGATATATTAATGCAAAGATGGAGGAAGAGAAGTGGCTTAACCCAGAGCAGGCAGATAAAAGGAAGAATTGGTGCTATTTACAGCTAAAAGAAAGACCCCATCCTAAGGACTGGAATAATATTGCTTTTTGCAATGAATATCACTTTAGTTTAGGTATAGAAGAAACCCATAGGATTAAGAGAAGGAGTGGTAATCTTTACCGCTATTTACCACAGAATGTTTATAGGAAGAAGGGAGTTACTAAAAAGGATGAAAAGGAGAAGGCCTAAGAGAAGAACCATCTTAAACTATTTAATGTCTTTGTTGTTATTAGCAGGACCTAGAAGAAGTTCTTCTTATATGAGGTAGATAACCAGGTGGGCAAAATGAGCTTAAAAGCCTATACTGAGCAGGTGTTGCTATGGCTTCTTTTAAAGTTTAATATTAAGGGAATTACTTTATGTTAGGATGCAGATTTAGCGCATAAATTAAGGGAGTCTTTAGCCTAGGCAAAGGAATGGGACTTAAAGCTTCTAATATTGCCTGGTCTATTACCAGATCTATTAATTATGGAGTCCTTAGCCCATCCTATTAAGAAGAAGTTCCATTTAAAGCGCGTGGAAGAGGAGGATATAGCATTAGAGCGTTTTATAGATGTTTGGGAGAATTAAGTGGATCAGGAGAAGATTGTAGAGATGTACAGCTGGTATACGAAGCGCCTGCATGAGTGCATTAGGGCTGACGGGCAGATAACTCGATATTGAATTGATTTGGCTGTATTATGGTGTCGTAAACAATGATCGTGAAGTATGATTTTGGTGGGTGCGCATGTGCCCTAAACCGACACTTATTTCGGCTACGTAGAGTATAGGTAGGGATTTATGCGGATATTCTTAAAGCAGTAAAGCTGTGCTATATGCGTTAGAGCCGGTAGGAAGGCGTTAATAGAGTTAAAAGCTAGGAAGCCTCTTATGGAACTTTCTGAAAGTACTATACAGAAACCACGCGGCAGTAAGGATTAGGTAAGACGGCAGCGTCCTTTAAGAACCCGATTTAGTTGCTCTCTATGCAAAATATAACTCTGTAAAACAGGGCCTTGCTAGCAAGAACACCTTAATTAAATTGGCTAGCAGTAGATACCAAAATATATTATTTTTAAACTTTATTATCACGATTTAAAATGGCAATTGTGACTCCAAATCCTTAGCTTTATGTTGCCAAAATTGAGGGCTTCTAATTGGTTCGCTAATGCGAGAGCCTTTATCGACCGCGCATGGGATAGTATTTAATAATAACTACACGTTGTAAAAGGGTTAAAATACATCAGTAAAAAAGTTTATTTTTTAGTATATTTTAACGCTCCGTTACTGCTAAAGCTGGGCCTATAAGCTCTTAGACTCCCGGAGAGAAATACCTCTTAGTATAATATAATTGGTTTAGGACTTGACAGGACTAGGGTATAGTGATTTGATTGGCTCAGGAGTCCACAAGCGTGGTACCAGATCTTTGGCGTCAGGCCGTGTCGGGATTTCTCCCCGGGAGTCTGATTTATGAGATAAGGGCTAGCTAACCGTTCTAAGGAAGGTCCTATCAATTCTGCCGACCCTTCTAGCTAACAGCCCTCAAGAAACTGATTAACTTAGGGGTCGTTCGGTTGCAAAAGCGTCAGATTGAATCTGAACTGAAAGTCTGGCACAACGAACGCGTTCCTTCCCGATTTGGCACGCGTCTGTGGCTCTACGGGTTGCACGGACGTGTGCAATCTGAAGCCTTCAGATTCAAATAAGGAGCTTCGAGCTCCTGATTTGAACTGACGCCAAGACCTTAGTTCAGATTCCATATACGGTAAAGTTGCTAAATTTCTAGTGACTTTTAGCGTGTTTTTTGGGCGGTCAGAGGAACATCAAAATTTGTGGCTGAAGTTAAGTTGAACTGGAACGGTCGCCTCAGAATCAGATTGGGGCTCCAGAACAACTCCATTCTGAAGCCCTCATTCTGATCTGAACCTGCAACCGAACGACCCCTAAGTCTCTGTACAAGCCACGAACACGTGTGCAATTCAGACAAACGCGTCCTTTTCTGCCGGACTTTCAGTTCAGATTTGATTTGAAGTTTTGCAACCAAACGCACCCCTAAACAACTGGTTAAATATGTGTGAAACGGCCGCCAAGTTGCCCACTGATTTCCAAAACCCTTTTCATCTGACTGTCAGTGATTCTCAGCCTAGCGAAGGTCCAAATGCTTGTCTGGTCCAGCTTCTGGAAATCTATTTTCTGGTTCTTGTTGTGGGGCGATCCCGTTCCGGTGCCCAGTTTGTGGGTCCCGCTCCACTTTCACACCCCGTCTGGTCCCAGCCGAATATACCCCCTCCATTGGAAACTCTTGGAGACCACCGCACCCACCTTCACGTCTACATTCCATCCTGTGGCGAGGACGCCTCTACCCCAAACTTATCTTATCTCTTCATCTGAGTCAAAATATTGTTCGCAACAAGGGTGTGGCCGAAGCGCGTCGGCCACCTTCCCTGCTAGCGCTTACAGGATGAGAGCTTCGGGCGAATTTACGCGCAATTCTAAAAACGGCTAATAGGAAGGCTACTCACTCGTAGCGGTCATGGAGGAACAAGCTCGAGGCCGGGAACAGCCAATGAATGGGAGAACGCTCCTGAAAAGATTCTGGCACCAGCCAATCATATCGCGGTGCAAATGCAGCCCCATCACCGTTTCGCTACGACCCCACTGGACGCGGGTACAAGTACCGTTCTCACCGCGAGAGGTTCATGTGAACCGAAATCTGTATTTGCTCCTTACTAAGCTTCTTATCTTCGTGCTGTGTCTAATTCATCATGCCCACCGACCTCACTAAAGATGACTGGGATTTGGACCAGGCTACAATTCGGTCTCTCTACCTTGCCGAGAACAGCGGTGTGATGCAGCAAATGTTGACGAAATATGGGTTCAACGCCACGTAAGAAACCCCTTCCAAGTCTTGTCTCGACGTCCACTAATAATACCTCAAGAAAAGCCCAGGATGATCGGCATTCACCGTTATATTCCACCACCAGCGGAAGAAATTTGAAGACGGCAGACCCCAAGTGTTGGAGATGCATTCTCCTAGACAAGCCGGTAAGACTTTGATCTATTACTTTACTATGTCTGGAAATACTAGCTGACAATCTGTAGTGTGACTCCCGAACCATCTGTCAGACTTGCGTCGACGACCGTGGACATGAACCGTCGCTTCTAGACTGCACAAGAGGATTATTGGCAGATAATTGGGAACAGGCACCTTCTAGTAGGTAGAGCTTGCCACCTAACGCTCTTCCCTATTCCATGGCTAGCCCAGCTAACTTCACTAACAGAACTCACCGAGCTCGCTGACGGGGTCTGGATTTTGCGCACCGGTCCCATTCACTGGAAAATAGCCGTCGACTACACGGGTCTGGGTCGAGAAAAGGTTTTCGAGTCCGCTATCGTGGACTTGCCATGGTTCGTGAATGGCGATTCTGTGGCAGAGGAGCGCGACACGGCGCACGTCAAATTCCTAAATCAGTTTGAAACAATCCAGGTTCGCTGGAACGACTACGAACAAATTACGGAAGATATCATCTCATCGGCTGCGAACTACCAGAAATCCCTCTTGCAAGTTGAGAGTAGGGACCTCTGGGAAGCAGACGAGGACATACTGGTCTTGCTCGCTCTCCGATGTCTGGTGATATCCCATGATCTGTCACAAATCGGCGCCAACCTTCCCTACGGCCGGGTGATAGACGAAGACCTCGACTATAAACACTGGCAGGTGGTGGAAGCCGAACTGCATCCTCATCCAAGAAGACCCCTTAGTGGCCAAATGCTGTGCCCATCAATCGAACTTTGGCAGATGTCGGAAGATTACGAGTTGCCAAACGACCGGAAGGAACACACTAATACACTCCGTTTTCTTCTCCGGAAAACGTTTCAGACAGCCCAGAAACTGCTTCTCCGAGGTCGACCTGAAGACTGGCCGACCCTATTCTATACCCTCTGTTTGTTGATGATAGTATATGGTACCTTCGACCTAGCAAGTAACTTTACCCGTGTTCTCCATCGCACTAGCAGAGAATTTCGTAAAGCCTTGAAATCTTTAATTCGGCTCTTCCTCTATTGCTGTGGAGATCTCCACCCACTAAATAATGCATTCGATATCAGGTCGTATGCATTAATGGTAGGTGGAAACACTCTTCTTATCGAGCACTATATGGAGATGAACAGCATATGGGTTGAATGTCGTATGTTCTCAAACCTGCTGGTGCGATGTCTGACGAGCTAATGAAATTTCGAGGGCGCAACTTCGACGTTGTCGAAAATGCAGATGACTTCTTCAAACACCTCGAAAATTATTGTGCAGGATTCGTGATTCTATTTTAACGGTATGCCAATGCCACACTTCTCCTAATAATATATCACGAAGACCCATTTTACAGGGCATGAAGGGTGTTGACTTCGTGTTTACCAGACTAAATCTGAGGTCAATTGTATCTCCTACATATACTGCTTAAGTCACGCCTCAACTATCGAGGAAGAAACGGCATCTTTAAATTCCGTTCGTGGTTCGTCGCATTCGGTGGCCTCCCGATCTTCGTTTTCTTTGGGGCTTCTGGGGCGCCTGAACCTGGGTTCTGGGTGTCGTGGTGCTTTTAGTGTACTCCCTCGAACCTTCATAGGTGGTAGGACATCATACCAATTTCCAAATAGAATAGCTCCATACTGCATTTAGAGAACGAGAGTACTCACAGATGCCTGGGAACACAAAATAGAAATAGCGCTTGCGTAGAAAATGTTCTAGTGGGAACTTTGCTCCGAAAAGGTGCTTACAATTTACTTATTTCTATAGTAGACATCAACCTTGGAGCCTCGAGAGTTATTTTCGAAAATCTTAGTGTGGTCGGTTTTTATCTCGCAGATGATGGGATGCATGCGAGGCTGGGACGGCAGCTTATTGCAACCACCATCCAATTGGTGTCGATGCTGCCGACGTGGCAGCAGAAAACACTCCCCAGGATACCTGGGTGGCGTTGGATAATGCTTCTCTGGTCTATGGAAGGAGAAGAAGGATGCGGCATAGCTACTAAAGATCCAAATTTGGGGCTTGCTTCTCGCGAGCGAACTACAGCGTAGGCGGAAAACATGTCTCTAGGCGAAGGAGATTCGTGAATTAAGATAAATGATGGAACCGGCCTGCTGTCAGGGGTATAGAGAATTTGGTTAAGATCATGAAATTTCCACTGCCTGCCATCCAACAGCTATTATCGCTTAATGTAGTAATGTAATATGCCGCATACAATGCTCCAAACCAACTGGTTCCTTGCAACTCACGTTGTGATTACCGGTCGTTTGATCCTGGACTGGTGATCAGCAATTGGCCAAGAGCATCCGGCGGGGCACTCTTCTACTTGGGTCTGGGCAAATCATAGCTCGCTAGATGCTGTAAAATACTTCAGTTTTTTGAACTTCTACCTGATGCGGAATCCGACATTTTCTCTCTTGGATTGATTTGCCTTCTAATTTCACATTAACAGAGCAAAGGGGGAAGTAACAGTCCCGGACAAGACGAGAACGGAACTTCCGCAATTGTATGGTGGAAGCATGAATTTCGTGGCTCTTCCCGGTGACTCTTGGCACAAATTTACCCCGCCTACCCCGCTATAATAGGACAAATGCATCATTGATCATCTCCGTCGTCCTTATGGGTATCAGGAACCTTCGCGGGCCAGAACCACATTATTGAAAGGGCTAAGGACTTAAAAGCGGGATAACCAGGACGAACAACGACCATGGCAGGCACGTGAGCTATTATTCTCTTCCACGAACTTTTGCTAATAATGCATCTCTAGAGAACAATCGTAAGCCATGACCAGGGTCCTCCAATCATACTGCTGCTCACCGTATAGAAGACCAGAATCAATATTCAGGTTGGTATCTTCCACCGCCTCCTTCCACCGGCCGCACGCCATATGCATCACCGTTGCCATCCGCAAATGGCGGATCATATCCTGCGTTTATCACCAACGCCCCAACATCACAAGCCTACGCACCACCTCCGCACAACCTACGGCAAACTCAACAGCCCTACTCCCAATCTCCGCAAAACATGCAGCAAAATCCGCAGGGCCACTATCAGTCTCCGCAGAACCCACAGCAGACTTCACAACCCTACTACTCACCCACCCAGGGACCGCAGCAAGCTTCACCATACGCGGGCGGCATACCACCGTCTAGTCTCACAAACCCCTATTCTTGGTCACTTGCCGCAGCGTACGGTTCTCCACCCACTTCACCCACAGCTCCACCTAACGCCTTCACATCCGCTCCTCCCCCTCAGCCGCAACGCCGCCGGTCGTCCTTCCGCTCCATAGTGGGCAACGTCATTCGTGAAGCTTTTTCCCCCGTACCAACCTACGCCAACTCTATGCCGCAGCAAGCCCCGACCTACGCACCCAACCCCACCCCAGCCGCCAGCGTCATCATCGTGAATCGCGTCGCCCTGGATCCCACATCACTCTCCCTCTTGCAACGCCACGCCCTAGTCCCCGTGCAGCCAGGGCGGTACTGGTACGACGCCCGCAGCGGCGCCTGGGGCCTAGACGGCGGCCCGTGCCTTGGCGCGATCGCACCGCGCCTGACACTCGGGGGCCCGCTCCCTGCCGACGCGTCCGGGCCCTCCACGACGGGAGTCTTCATTAACGGGCGGCAGATCCACGCGACGGACGCGCTACAGCTGCAGATGATGGGGATCACGCCGATACCGGGAAGATGGTGGGTGGAGGCGGATGGAAGGTATGGGCTGGAGGGGATGCCGATTGCGATGGGGAATCTCATAGTGCAGGGAATGGCAGCGGGCGGTGGAGGAGGGGGTCAGAGCTGGAGTACGAGCGGAGGGAGCTTTGGGGGGACGGATGGGAGTGGGTTTGGGTATGTGGGAGGGACGGACTCAACGGGGCGTATGTGGAGTGTGAGTTATGGGTCGTGAAAGGAGGCGTGCAGGAATTTTGAGTGGGCGGGAATGGATGGATGTTCAAATTTGCTCGGCGAATGCTAATATTAAACCCATTGTTGATGAACTGCCACTTGGGCGCCTCAGCTGCTTGGTCGGTGTGAGGGCGGGAGCAGGGGGTGGCCGCCTCCTTAAATTCCTTAGCGAAGTGGATGAGTCAACTAAGACAATCTCAACTCGTACTCTCGGACACCTCCTTTCCCTTAAGGATTTGACTGTTTATACAATATACCCTATTTTTCTATTAATTGGACTCCCTATCCACATCCTTACTTCACATGCTTATACTTTTAATAACGCGTTTTTTAACTTTAATAAAATTGATATTAGGACTAAACGATAGCCGTATTATAAAATTTATAGTATATAAAAGTCCTAAGTCTTAAAAATATTATATTAACTTTTAGTAATAATAACGCGTTATATAAATAAATTAATTAGATATCTGTAATATCGGTTTAGCGGATTTTGCTTATGCTTTTAACAAACCTCGCTAATGTGCCTTAGACGTGATTTTGTAATTTGCTCGTAAGTCCTTTTGCTTGCCCTTTTCCGATGTTTTTCTTTCCGCAGTACGTACCTTTCTTCACCAGACACAACGCACACGCTAATCATGATTATGACTAGATTCATCGAGAGCTTCAGGCCCGAAGCCAAATATTGCGAAACATGCAACTCGCAGGTAAGCCAGAATACTGGCAAACGATCCTTGCTAGCGGACCTCAAACCGACAGGCTCTTCGTCATCATAAAATGTCCATTGGCCTCTCCGCCGAATTGTCCAGCCCACCGGCCCTTTATGCACCACCCACCACCCTCGGTCTTGTCAACCAAGCCCTCGTACATCCACCCAAACTCAGGGTACAGCTTCACGAACCTGACGGCCCTCCTAGACATAATCTGGCCATGAATGGTGAACTCTGCGACTGTGTCTTCCCCCCCGCCCTCGAATAGGATGAGGTTTTTCTTCAGAGCACTCAGCGACTCCCTGGAGACGGTCTTGATCTCGAACTCTGTGGGATCGCTGAGTTCTGAGTGCGTGTAGCTGTAGCTGTAGCTTCCCGCCCACTTGCCCACGAGGGTGTCCGCCCACCAGCTGGGGTCAGGGTCGGCGCGGCTCCCGCCGCCAGCGCCAGCCGCAGCCGGCTGCTCGTCCTCGATTCCCGAATCGTTTTCAGTCCCGCCGACGTTGTCATCCGTGTTTTCGCCGTCGTCGTCGTCGATGTCGGCGTCTAGAGCACCGTGCGCGATGAGCGTCTTGATCAAGTCGGTGCGGGTCATGCCGCTGTGGCTGCCGGCCCTCTCAAGGGCGGCCAGCAGGGCTGGGCTGTTGTTGGTAGAGCGCCGGCTCTCGGCCAGCATGAGCGCCACGAGCTCACGCGAGTTCTGGTTGACGGCCAGCTGCAACGCCGACGACCATGAGCCGCCGGAGCCGCCGATCCGGTGATGCATGTCGGCCCCGCGCTGTAGGAGCAGCTGTACCACGTCGTGCGATCGATTGGCCACTGCCACCGGGAGCATAGCGTCGGGCATGAGGTCGCGCGCGCCCGGAAAGCGTCGCCAGGCCGGGTCCAGGACCATGTCCCTCTGCACGTCGGTGCCCCAGGACCGCTCCCTTATCATCTTCTCTTCCGTGTCGGACCAGACTACCGCATCTTCGTACATGTCCACAGAGCTGTTGTCCGATCCCTTGGGTTTGAGTATGTTTTCGGACAGCTGGTTGTAGAGGGCCCGCTGCTCTGTCTTCAGCGCGAGGGCTAAGATGTCTCGTACCACGTCGCCGCCGACGGTCGACCGAGTGAGGCCCTTCAGGAGTGACTCGACCAGGTCGACATAGCCGTTCTCGAGGGCTACGGCCAGTCTAGCGGGTAGCGACGTTGTGGTGGAGGCGCTCGTGCTTTCGTGGCTGTTGAATATCTCTATCACGCTCGTGGCGCGTCGTCTCACCGCCATGGCGAATGGCGTCAGGGCGTCTTCCGCCTCGACTAGCGGCGAGGCGCCGTGGGCGAGCATGAGCTCGGCGCATTCCTTGGAGTTCTCTTGAACGGCGTAATGCAATGGCGTCCAGCCGTCGTCGTCCCTCGCCTCCACGGCGGCTTGGCGTTCTAGCAGCAGCCGTGCGATGGGTGCCGACCCGAACGAACATGCCGCGTGCAGTGCTGTTACACCCCGCAAGGTTTGCCAGTGCAGATCCGCGCCGTGGTCGAGCAGCAGCTTGACTATGTCCCCACTCTCCATCTCTATTGCTAGGAACAGCGGTGCCTGCTGAGTGCGGGTTATCTCGTTCGCGTCGGCGCCCTTGTCGAGGAGATACTTTACCACATTTAGGTGCTTCTGCATCATCGCTCGGATCAGCGGCGAGCGGCCTGACTTCGACTTCAAGTTCACGTTGGCTCCCGCTTCGACGAGCTTCGTCACTATGTCGATAGCCCCGAGCCCGCAGGCGTGATGTAGCGCCGTCTTTCCGTTCTCGTCGACCGCATCGAGCTCCTTGCAACTACCAATGAGTTGATTAAAGATGTCGTCTGACCCCAGAAGGACTGCTGCGATTAGAGGGGTGCCGTATCTCCCTCCCTTCTGAGACGCGTTGGCCTTGTGCTCCAGCAAGACCTTGACCGTAGGCCCCTGCCTATTCACGACCGCGGCTTGCAGGGGACTTCCCAGCTCTCCTCCCCCAAGATTGCAGTCGCCAGGCTTGGCTTTGATCAAGCGCTCCACGACATCGCTAAGGCCGAGGATAGCAGCGTAGTACACCGGAGACGGACTGATTCCACGTCTCGTGGTTAGCATCAAGTCTTCGTCCGGCCCCCTGCCCGAGCCGCCCGCTTCGTCTTCTGAGTCGTCCGTTTCGTCCTCCGAGTCGTCCGATTGGCCTGTGTCCAGTGATCCATAAGCACTGTCGGCACGCCCTTGAGCTTCCCCACACGCAGGCCGTTGTACACCGCCGCCTGGATCTCGGCTGTTGTCTTGCAAATGCGCTTCGAACAGCTCTGCCCAGGTCCTCCAATGCGCCGTGCTGAACAGCCCCCAGACCATCTTGGGCGTGTCGGGTCGGGTGTCGCTAGACTCTCCACGACAGAAGTGGTCGTGCCAACTTGCCACCGTGTAGGAGAAGAATGGATAAGTGCCGAAGAAGGCAGCTATACTCTCCAAGCCGTTCTTGGATGCGTTGTCGAATTCGTCGTAGCACATGTACTGGAGACACAGACTTGCCATCCAATCGTGCTCGGTGTTCTCTTCCCCAAAACACAGCCTCCGATTTGACTTGCTGATGCAGAAAGGGTTTTGCAGCAAGAATTCCTTGACGGAGAAGTGGACAAAGTGAATCGTATGCGACGCCAGCGGGGTGTTCTCGTCTTCCTTGCGCAGCTCGATGAGGGATCCGCAGGGCATCCGTATGTAGTTGTCGACGTACTTTTCGTCCATGCTCTCCTCTGTGAAAGGATCTGGGAGGTTGTCGTGGGGATATTCCGGGGGCGAGTCGTTGAAGGAGACGGCAATAGCCTCGGCCATTTCGCGCACCGTCAGCGGCCGAGTGGCGAAGAGGATCCATTTCAGAATCACCACGGCTCGCGCGGTAAGATTTTGGTCGCCTTTGGGGTTTAGAATCCTATCTAGCTCCCTTCGGTAAGCATCGTGTATCTCACTAGGTGTTTCCTCAAGTAGCTTGTTCACTTCCCACCTAGTTGCGCCCTCTCGAAGGTTCTTGTCGAGGAGAGCAATCCAGAGAAACATGCCCTCGCTCTTCTCGACCGCCTTGTCTGCCATGGCACTCCTCTTCTCGGCCCTCATTGTGAGCTTTCTGGCGAACACAGCCTCCGAGAACGAAGATACGTCTCGGGTCGTGTCGTCCCTCGTAATGGCGTGATCAATGACTTTCAGCGATTCTGGGTCTCCGCAAGATTCCTTCATGACCATCTCGATGTCTGGCTGATTGCGGCTCACTAACAGGACACGTGTTCCCGTCCCACTGATGGCTTTCGTGAGCTCCTTCAGGAAATGGATCCGCCACGGTTGAGTGTGGTACTTAGAGATCTTGGTGACGGCGTCGACGCACTCGTCGTATCCATCAATCACTAGGGTGCAACGCGACGCCTGCGTGACCATCTTGCGAAGAAGTGACCAGAGGTCCGCCTCCGACATAGTTGTGCCTTCGCTGATCTTCTGCTGCAGCTGATCATCTTCCATAGCAATTTCGACGGCCGTGTCGTCCTTGGCAATCAGCTGTCCAATCCACGACTTTAGGATGGCGAATGGATGTTTCCTGTCATGGTCTTCTCCGGAACAGAAGAAAAACAAGACTCGGCCGTAGGAGCTGCTCTCGCTCTCCATGTGATCAATGATTCTGCCACACAGGACGGTCTTGCCGAAGCCCGCGGGTCCATGAATCCAGAGTATCTTGGATGTTTTGCCGTCGCAATCGGCCCACATACCAAATTTAGGAAGACCTAAGACCCAGTCACATGTCGACTTATGCCGAAGGCAGAGGGCCTCTTTGCGAGCATCCTCTGTGAATGTTGGGGCCAGCCATCCACGGATTTCAGCACGGTGGTTATTGATGGACTTTTTGGGATTGGCGACCGCTTCCATAAGGACTTTTAGAGACGACAGCAGCTCGATGTGGCGTTCTTTGCTTTTCGTATTGCTGTCTGGTTGAATAATGTCCGCTTAGTACCTGCTATGCTTGAGTACGGACGAACGTGCCATACCTTCCCATCTGACCTCATTTGACAGCTGATATACATCGCTGATTATGGAGGAGACGTCGTTAATGAAGTCTGTTACCGTTGATTTTAAGCGTTGGAATATGCCCTTAATCCACCGCACTAGGCCAAGATCAGCATTGGCCTACGCCGGAACAGGGCAGCTTACCGCCAGCATTTCCATCGAAGAACCGCCGAGCCGCTGCCAAGAACCCTAGTATCTTGACATATAGGCCGACAATTGTTCGAGAAAGTTCCGTCTTTAATCCGCCCAGCCCTAACAGAGGCTTTTCCACCTCCGTGACCTGTACTATAATGTGAGAGACCATTTCCAATCCCTCTGCCATCTTCGCATACGTCTCAAAGTGGTCGACAGAAATCTTGACTGCCCTTAGCATTTGACCACAAGAATGTGCAGCGAACAGACACGTACCTCAATAAGAAACTTTACTCCCGCCCAAGGCAACGCAGCATGCACTGGATCAAATTGCGTAACAGCGTCTCCGATGCTTTCGAATCTCCTGACCCAGAACGTGATCTTTTCCAAAACATCTCGGAGCTTCACTTCTGTCCCGTCGCCTCTTTTGAAAAGGGTCCACCTCTTCGAATCGCACTCATTTTTCTTCTCTTCTAGGCTTTGAGCGAATGTTTTAGGGTTGAAGCGACTTGTTCTGTCGGCACCGAGGGTCATCTTGTCCTTCTGGTCCAGGAGGCGGAAGGCTTCGTCCCATCGGCCGTAACGTGCACTGTGACGGTTCAGAATGAGCGATCTGGGGCACTAGGGACAAGCGGTTGACGTGGGCCTTACCTTCGCCGAGCTTGCATCCGCCGGATGAGCACGCGGGTCATCGCGACCTGTGCAAAGGTCTGCTTGTCTCCCTGCACGGCCATGGTGCCGATCTCCACACACGGCCGTCCTGGATGGAAATGGTCGTGGAAAGGAAAGGGAGGCTCCAATATGTTCACTTCTCCGGGTATGGACAAACTTCAACCGGGCGTTTGAAGCCGCTGTCAGCCTACAAAGGAGCTGTGATGAGATAGCCAAAAGTGGGTCCCCAAAGCGCTGCCGCCTAGTTTCTACTTATCTCCTCCTGCGAGACGCTTCTGGCGAATCAACTACAATTAAAAGGCTGCCTCCTCGCTGTGTTGATCGGCGACCGGTTTTTGTGAAAAGAAAGGTGTTCGACTTGTCGCTAACTGCTGTTATCAGCTGTGGCGTCCGGTAACCTATCGCTTCGTGTGGCGGGGATTTCTTGCACTTTTCGTATATGCAAGCCTCTTAAGCCAATCTAGAGGCTCTATACCGAATGTGACTTAGTGTTAAAGCCCCTAGTTAGTGCAATTGCCCGGCGGCAGGGGTGCTGGCGTCTTATTAACGCTTAAATATTTTAGTAAATAGCAGCGACGTGGCTAGGAAGCCTATATATAGAATATTTAGTAATATAGTTAATTAAAGAGCTTTAATATTATTGCCCTCTATTTAACTATTAAATCCTCTATAAAATATCGTCCTTATATTGCTTAAAAAAAGGTATACGTCCTTAGCTCTAAAGCCTTAGGGTCTTATAATCCTTTTAAGTAATATAGTATATATAATAGCTTAGCAGTAGTAGTTATATAACCTCTAAAGGCTTTAGTAGCTCTAGTAGCTATATAGTAGATAGTGCTAAGTAAAAATGCTTAGCTAAGTAGTTAAATAGAGAATATTAAGGAGGAAAAATTAGAAGCTGTTTTTAAGGCTTGTGGTAAGACTACTAAGGGTAAAATATGTTGGTAGGGGGGGTACGTAGACATCCACAGGAGCTTCCTGAGATCACGTGATTGCTTTCGCCTGTTGTATATATTCTCATCCTTCGTGACTGCTCCACCTTATGGAGTCCTCACACCACCATACACCTGCATTCCCGTGTGACAAAATAGATAAGCTAGATAAAACTAAACTACTAAAGCTATTAGTTAAAGAAGTTATAAAATAGACCTTTCTACCATTATTACTATATAGAAGTCTATAGCCGCTATTCCTAAATTAGGTTTTAAAGTTATTAACCTTCTAAATAAGTTAATATTTACTATTTAGCGCGCTAATAAGCCTATTAATGACTTTAGTATAGGCGTTAAATTTAATAATCTTTTTAATTAAAATATAAATATTAAGCGCTCTACTTACTATATCGTAGTAAATTAGATTAGTATAATATTTAGTAAATATAGATTTAAATAAGACCTACTAATTTAAGTATTTTTATTATTTTTTAGTATTAGTATATTTAAGAGGCTAATAATTAATATATACCTCTATACGGCTTCTTAAAACATTAGCGGATATTACTAATTAGGATAGTACGTTAATAAACAATTATAGGCGTAAAAAATGACCTCTACTAATAAGTTAATAATTTAAGTAGGACTTATTATATATATACAGGCGTCTTTAAAGCTCCTTAAGTGTAAGATCTTTAGGCTATAGATCTTAAACATCTTAAAATACTTAAATAGCTTATTTATAGGCCAAAAAGGATAAAAGTAACTTAAGCGGTACTCCTATATCTTACCACCTCTATTAAAAGGCGTTATATATTAGGTTTTAAAAAAAATTTAAGCCGTTAATAACTTCTTTAAATAAGGTGTTTAGGAAATACGTTATATCTAAATCTATTATTAGCTTTAATAAAACAATAGTAAGGTTTACTAAATAATTTCTAATTATAATTAAGTTACTTAATAAGCTAATATTTAAGGGGTTTAAGATAATAAGTCTTTATTAGTACAGATATTAGTATAGTTTTATCTTTACCTTACCTAGCTACTTTTTTTTTAAACTTCTTTCTTAAATAGATTATTAAGATATTACCCTCTTAAAGACCTCTAAGTATATCCTCTATTTTAATAGCTTTCTCTTTAGGCTTATTAATTTTATCTATTCTTAAATAACTACTTTATAAATATTCCGTTACTTTAGATACTTTAATAACTTAGAATTACTATACTTGTGTTATGACCTTGCGCTACCTATATAGTAGATATGGGCTAGAGAGCTTATAAGGCATTCCAACTAGCAGTCCGTCCGGTCGCGGGACACTGCTGCTATCTTTCTAATAGTTTGCATGGTTGGGTGGGTTGGGCTTAGGCATAATAACTTAGCACGGTTTAATTAAAATTTAAAGGCCTATTTAAAGGTTATAAAAGAGCTAATAATGGGCGGTAAGACTGCTATTTAACTTTATTATAGGAATAGTCGTTAACGTAGTTAATTTAGTACTTTTAACTATATAATAAGATAAGAATTTAGTACGATTTTTAATAACGGCTTACTTATATACTAATAAAGTTATTAATAAAGCTAATTAGTATCGGCCGCGAGTATATAACTCCTTCCTTAAAAAACTAGTAGCTAACGTTTAAGGTAATAATTTAATTAAGAAGTTAATGCTTCTTAGGCTTTCTATTAACTATAATAACTAAATAGGCGGTATTAATATTTACGATTAGCTTTAGAGCTACTATACTACTTAGATTACTACTATATATACCTAAATACTTATATTCTTCTAGGCACTTAATATAGCTATAATTAACGCTTATATTATTAGTAAGAAGATCTTTTAAATATTAAATAACCCCTTAATTTAAACTAATTGCCACTTTTGTATATAACTAGCTAAAAACCTTATTATTATAGATAGTTAGTAAATAGACCTAAATAAGTAAGATACTAAGCGTCTTCTTTATTTAAGCTTGCTAAAGTATAGGTAATATTAACCTAATATTAGACTTAGTTATAAAAATATTAGAATAAATTAAAGTACTACCTACCTTATTACTAAAGCCTACTACCTATAATTTAACGGTATAAAACGCGAACCTACTACTATATTAAAGGTAAAATAGATAACGTACTCTATAAGCGAGTCGCGAATACAACCGAGTCGCGAACCCCACCAACTTTCTGCAATGCGTCACCTATTAACTACAATGGCTCAACTAACTACTACTCGATTGCCCTATAACGAAGCAGATATCCTCCTTGCTATCTTAGCTCTTAATCGCAAGCAAATTCAAAGCGTAAGTCGCGCTGTAGCAACATTCAACGTCCCCGAATCTACGCTCTGCGATTAACGCGCTGGAAAGACTGCACGACGCGATTGCCAGCCTAACTTAAAGAAGCTTACCAAGCTAGAAGAGGAGGTAATTGTTAGGCATATACTGGACCTAGATTTACGAGGATTTGCGCCCTCTCTTAATGCTATCCCTTTGTCTAGCAAGACGGACTTTTTATATTGAGCGCTTTGGGCGCTCCTGCCTAGGTTAGTATACTACAGGCACCCTAGCTAGCGTGATTTTATTAGCAAGCCTCACTAAAGCGCGTCAATATTGTAATGCCGATGAAATACTATAGAAGGCCACCACCGAAAACACCTCTATATATTTTTTAAGGAAGTTAGGCAAAAAGTCACGATATATAACGTTATGACTATAGGTTTCCGCCCTTCCTCTATTAACCAGCTGCTGATTATATAGGAAAATCCTCTATTAGAGTCCTCTCCTAAACTACTACTACCTATCTACTTTATACGCGTTTTTAACGTTGATAAAAATAAGCTAGTAAAGGACCAGCTTAAGGTTATAAGGGAGGATGTGTTATATATATTAAATAAGATGCATTAAGTGCTATAAGTAGTTAAACGGTTTAATTAGCGGTTATTTAATATAGAGAGTTAATTAAAGGCAGTAGAGGAGGGCTTAAAGGAGGCTAAGAAGGACGCTGTAGTAAAGGCTTAATTAGCTTTAGAGTCTTAATATTAGAGGTGTAAGAAAGTAAAGGACCTAAAATAGTTACCTAGTCGTCGCCTACTAAATAAAAGTTGTTAAAGTACCAAAGGCATAAAGGAAGCCTATAGGCCTCGTATTTATATACTATTTGCCTAACCTTTACTATAAGCTTCTTTGCCTCCTTCCATCTATATATCTAGCACTTTAGTAGGCTCTTATAGCCCTACTTCCTTATAAAGCTTTTAATAGAATAGTAAGTTCGCGTCTTATACTGTTAAATTACAGGTAGTGGGGTTTTAGTAGTAATATATGTAGTTTTTTAATTCGTTTTATTTTTATAACTAGGCCTAATACTAGATTAATATTGCCTATATTTTAGTAAGCTTTAATAAAGAAGACGCTTAGTATCGTGCTTATTTGGGCCCATTTTTTTTTAAACTGCCTATAATAATAAGGTTCTATGCTAATTATATACGGAAATAGCGATGGGTTTAAAGGTACTTCCTTAACGTTTAAAAGATCTTCTTACTAATAATATAGGCGTTAATTATAGCTATATTAAGCGCCTAGAAGAATAAAGGCAGCTAGGTGCGTATAGTAGTAATTTAGGTAGTATAGTAGCTTCAAAGCTGATTATAAATATTAACGCCGCCTATTTAGTTATTATAGTTAATAGAGAGCCTAGGAAGTGCTAACTTCTTAATTAGATTATCGCCCTAAATGTTAGCTACTAGCTTCTTAAGAAAGGAATTATATACCTATAGCCGACGCCAATTAACTTTATTAACGTCCTTATTGCTATATAAGTAAACTATCGTTAAAAACCGTACTAAATTCTTATCCTGCTATATAATTAAAAGCACTAAATTAACTACGGTAATAACTACTTCCGTAATAAAATTAAACGGTAGCCTTTCCTTCCTTTTATTAGCCCTTTTATGCACCTCCGGATAGTCCTTTAAGTTTAATTAAGCTACAGTCATCACCGAAATATCGTGAACTCGCTTAGGACGCGAAAGAGCCGCATCGCCCCCCACCAAAATTTGTATGAGGGGCAATTCTTTTGATTTTAACCACCTATAATACGTTAACCACCCACTATAAGTGCCTAAATATTGAAGCTGGCGCGTTACCTAGTTAAGCCGATTATATAGAAATCTTGGTGTTGCATCTTATGGCGTCCCAACAGCATCAGCTGCCTACTCGATCGTTGGGTCGTATTCTAAAGCCTTCTAAACGAAAGCGCGCTTAATCTATGCCTGCTTCTGCTACAGTCAAATGCACGACCAGCTTCACCCCCCCCCTTTAGCGAGCGCTGCGAAATTTTGAATTCGGTACGCGCATCCAATCTCGCTTGATTGCCACCAACTGTACATAGTAATCGAAGCGAAGCCCTATGCTTGGCTGTAAGAACCTTGTTCCTGATAAATCTGAAGCTGTCCGCGATCGGTCTTCCTGTGGTGTCGTAATTATTGTCAAATATTGCAAGGTTTCTACCTATCCTCTACCCGTAGTATAGCTCCGCGAATAGGCCCATATCAGCACGCTCTAATTAAGGATCTTCTTCGGCTTAGAGCAACTCGAGCAGAGTGTGCCTCCGCCGCTGGTTATACAATTCGCTCAATTGCCTTAATTAGAAGGAACTTATAAGTCTTTAGCTCAACTCTAGCACCTTTAAATGGTGAAGGTGGCTAGTTCCTACTAAGTAATCCGATAATTATGGTAATACTAATGCGGCTGGAGGAGAAGCCAAATCTCTTTGGTGACGAGTTGTAGTGGCTAATCTACGATACATTTAACGTCGTAGTAAGCCGCTATACGATATTTTAAGAGCTCTATTTGGCTGGCTGGACAAGAAAGCGGGTAAGTTAATTAGATTCTCTAGTATAGAGCTTAGAAAGTAGCTTATATAAAAAAGTGTCGCCAGGTAGCCCTTAAACGTAGCGCTCATAATCGCGATATATATTTTGCTATTATATTACAGTATACTGCCAATTAACTGGTATTTATAGATGAGTTAGGTGCGGATTTAAAGACAGGCGTACGGAAGGTAGGCTAGGCTCCTTCTAGTGTTACACCAGTTTTATAGACGCCATATAATCGGGGTAAGAGGAGGCTTAATATACTGCCTACGTATACGATTAACGGCGTACTAGCAGCTTCGGTATATAAAGGCTTAATAAATAGCAAAGGCTTTAAGTTCTGGGTGGCAAATACTCTTCTACCACGGTGTAATCGCTTTCCTGCTAAGCAATTAGTAGTAGTTATAGATAACGCCAGCTTCCATTATTTGGAAAGGATACAGTCTCTCTTTAACGCCTTTAGCGTTAAGCTAGTATATTTACCTCCATACTCACCTAATCTAAATCTAATTAAAGAGTTTTTTAGAGAGCTGAAGGCCTTTATTCGGCGGGAGTGGTACTGTAACCGACTACCGACACTGCGCTGAGACACAAGATCACCGCTTGGAAGGCTCCAAGACGGCGTTACCGCCACCCAATATATTGGTTGCAGATCAATATTGGTGGCAGATTACCGTTCCCATTTC
>Ga0307515_10007564_pt1 | contig 21457 bp, 22 predicted proteins | sample 17_EM_MG_FD_194513 | JGI IMG/M metagenome (GOLD analysis project Ga0307515, IMG submission 194513) | Populus trichocarpa ectomycorrhiza microbial communities from riparian zone in the Pacific Northwest, United States - 17_EM | ecosystem: Host-associated > Plants > Roots > Unclassified | place...
ATGACTACATTGCCACGATGAAAGCGGATTCCCCCGATCGATCGTTCTATCGCGCCATTCTTGCCGTGCACCAGAATCAGTTCCCGAAAGCGTTGGCACAAATTGCGAAGGCGCGTGACTTGCTGGACCCAGAGTTGACTTCGTTCGTGGGTGAGAGCTATGGCCGTTCCTACAAGTAGGTTCTCTAGCGCCTGTTCCACGGATATGTCTGACCTCGGGACAGCATTATGGTTCGCGCTCAGATGCTCTCTGAGCTGGAAGAGATTATCGCGTACAAACAGTACGCTGACCAACCGGAGCGTCAAGCCACGATGCGCAGGACGTGGATGAGGAGGTATGGCACCACTCTTCTGTATTTGATTGTGCTGACGGGGTGCCAGGCTACAAGGGTGTCAACCAGACGTAGAGGTGTGGCAGCGAGTATTGCAAGTTAGGACACTCGTGCTCAACCCAGAGGACGATCCCGTAATGTGGATAAAATTCGCGAACCTCTGTCGAAAGTCGGACAGGATGCAATTAGCTGAGAAGACCATCAACTCCTTGATGTCTCCCGATCGTGTAAGCTTTCATCTCTTGTGGTCTCGACCTGCTCGACTGACTACTTCGGTCGACAGCATTCACTCCTCTATCGCAAGGAGGCGTTGATGAGGGCACCCCCGCACGTGATCTACGCGCAAGCGAAGTATATGTGGGCTCAAGGGGAACAGGAACCGAGTCTTAACTTCCTACGCCAGTTCGCGAACAGTCTCAGTAGCGATGTCAAGACCGAACCTTCGAGGACCGGAGTGCCCCGGCCGAAGTACGACGAGATTTCGCGGTTGCTTGCTAGGTGCTACTTCAAGCAGGGTCAATGGGAAGCGGAACTCGACTCTGAATGGCAATCCGTAAGTCGGCTATTGTCTTCATCTTGGAAGTTCATCTCACATCAATTGTAGCGAAATACGGCTGAGATCCTACACCTCTACCTCCTCGCTACTCACTTTGACCCTACGTGGTACAAAGCTTGGCACACGTGGGCTCTGGCTAACTTCGAGGTTATCAGTTTCATGGAAACCCAAACGGAGAACAAGACTACGGACATTCCCGGGAACGAGTTGGCCGCCCACATCGTACAAGCTGTGACCGGATTCTTCAAATCGATATCCCTCAAGAACGAGAACGCTTTTCAGGATACGCTGCGGCTGCTGACGTTATGGTTCAAGTACGGAGCCCACGATGAAGTTAGCCATGCCATGGGTACCGGGTTCACTAGCGTGGAGGTGGACACTTGGCTTGAGGTTATTCCACAGGTATGCTTGGGCGACCTTTCCGTTGCTTTCAGACGGGTCCTTAACCAGGCACAACAAGATCATAGCACGAATTCAGACACCCAGCATCAACATTCGTAGAAATATCAACAGCCTCTTGACAGACGTCGGAAAGCACCATCCGCAGGCGTTGATTTATCCGCTAACGGTAGCTTCCAAGTCCTCGAGCGCAGCGCGGAAGAGTGCCGCGCTGACGATCATGGATGCTATGCGGGAGCATAGTGCGATGATTGTTGAGCAGGTAATTTGACCCGTGTCTTCAGTTGTCTTGTGCTGATGGCCAATGACATATATAGGCCTCGATTGTTAGTCACGAGCTCATACGCGTTGCAATTCTGTGGCACGAGTTATGGCATGAAGGTTTGGAAGAGGCTTCGAGGTTGTACTTTACCGAGAGGAACCCCGAGGGAATGGTTGCCGTGTTGGAGCCTCTGCATGATATGATCGAAGCAGTAGGCGCCCCCCATCTAACATTTTGGACCTTTTTTGATGCTTCAACGATAGGGACCCACCACCACCCGCGAGATCTCCTTCGTTCAAGCGTACGGGAGAGATTTGCACGAGGCTCGGGAGGCTTGTCGCGCATATACTACGTACGGCGAGACCGCGATGCTTGACAGGGCCTGGGATATCTATTACGGGGTCTGTCGAATTTGTGCGGGTTGCGAGATATCCGCTGACGCGAACAACGTTCACAGGTCTTCAAGAAGATCGAGAAACAGCTCCCACAGCTGACAACTCTGGATCTGCAATACGTTTCACCGGATCTGCTGAAAGCCCGCAACCTGGACCTTGCCGTGCCTGGTACATGCTCCGTTTTTGCTCGCGGGGGTTCGATTTTAGTGCTCATTGCTTGCCAGGAACATACCAGAGTGGTCGACCGATTGTCACAATTGTCAGCTTCGCTACTAAGCTGATGGTTATTTCCTCCAAGCAGCGACCACGCCGCTTAGTCTTGTGTGGCAGCGACGGTATTGACTATCAGTTCGTCTTGAAGGGTATAGCACTATTGTCACATCTCTATGTGGAGCTTATGATTCTTACATTATCTTGCTTCCATCTTCTAGGCCATGAGGATCTCCGACAGGACGAACGTGTGATGCAGTTGTTCAGTCTGGTCAATACGCTGCTCTCTGTCGATACGGACAGTTTCAAGCGAAGGCTGAACATCCAACGATTCCCTGTCATCCCGCTCGCTCCCAATGCTGGACTGTTGGGATGGGTAAAGGACAGCGACACTTTGCATGTCCTCGTTCGAGATTATCGTGAATCGAAGAAGGTCCTCCTAAATATTGAGTACCGGTTGATGCTCCAGGTTCGTGTCTCATACTCGGTGCTTGTTGATACGCGTTTACGATTCTGAGTAGATGGCTCCTGATTACGAGAACCTGATCTTGCTCCAAAAGATTGAGGTGTTCGAGTACGCTCGAGAGAACACGACTGGTCAGGACTTGTACAAGGTGCTGTGGCTCAAGAGCGTAGACTCGGAGCATTGGCTCGAACGTCGTGCAACCTACACTCGGTCGCTAGCTGTCAACAGCATGGTCGGGCATATCCTAGGTCTGGGTGACCGTCACCCATCCAACTTGATGCTGGGAAGAAGTAGCGGCAAGGTCGTACACATCGATTTCGGTGACTGTTTCGAGGTTGCTATGCATCGGGAGAAGTTCCCGGAGAAGATCCCGTTTAGGTTGACGAGGATGTTAACCCGTGCTATGGAGGTAGGAGTGGCACCTCGACGCTCATTCCAAACTGACCTTTGGCCGCCCCTCCTTTAGGTCAGCGGAATTGAGGGATCGTTCAGATACACCTGCGAGCTTAGCATGAAGGTCCTCCGGGATAATAAGGAATCGCTCATGGCCGTGCTTGAAGCATTCGTGTATGACCCTCTGATTAATTGGAGGTTGATGCAAGCGGATCCGGAGACGAGGCCACCGGACGGTATGTTTCTTGTTTCCCCAGCTGTAGTGCCCCCATCCACTAATCCGTGTGATTGTACAGCTGAACTAAGATCGCAAGAACTCACGAGAGTCACCGGCTACCCCCAAGGCCCGCTTCGTAAGCTGAAGACAGATGAAAATGATATTTTCAATGGTGGGACGATCACCTCTCGTTATAAGTCTGATCGGGTGATTGACGATCCTTCCCTGTGTTTCCAGAGGCCCAAGAACAGAGGAATGAACGTGCGCTTGCGGTATATAACCGAGTGCAGAACAAACTTACAGGTGCGTACGATGCGACGATCGCGATGGCGATCACGCTCCTTCCGCTCGCCAAAAACGCGCTTGTGGCTAATCAGACTTCCAGGCCGAGACTTTAACCCTGATGTAGTCCTCACGGTGCCCATGCAGGTCGAGAAGTTGATCTTGCAGGCTACCTCGTTGGAAAACCTGTGCCAGTGTTTCTCTGGATGGTGTGCTTTCTGGTAGTTTTCCCGTGCCCTTTCTGTTTTTTCCCGCGAGCCTCTGCTGGTCCAAATTGCTGTCTTTCTCTGTATGTATGTATATCCAAGATATTATTTATATGTACATAGGCGTTGTATACATAAATAGAATACCCAAGTATGCCCTCGAAGAAACCGGAAAGGAGGAAGGACAGCAGAGGGTCTACCCTAGGAAGCGAGCGGGTCGGTTTCCTTCTTTTTCCTCAGTCGGACCCCACGCATCCACACCTTGAGATCATGGATGTGCTTTGGGACTTCACCAAGCTTTACCTGCATTTCGACCTCCTCCTTCGTCCCGCCGTGCAACTTGATAGAATACTCATCTAGCTGCTGCCGGAATCCCATGTTGGGACAGACAATCGGTCGTTTTTCACGTACGAAATCGATCGCGGCCTGTCCCGTCATACCCTCCTCTGCGATGAGATACGCGCAGACGACCGTGGCGCTTCGGCTGATGCCCATGACACAATGGACCTAGGTTCCGGAACACAGATTTAGTAACCGTGCCACTGACGTAGCCCTCCTCTGCCGGGAAGGAGACTGACGTACCAGGACTTTGTTTTCAGAGTCCTTCTCCAACGCCTCGCGGATAAACGCGGTGGTGTGGTCGAAGTGAAGCATGATCTTCTCCCTGAAACTGTCCGACAACCTCACATGCAATTTCTTGATGTGGTGCATTTCATGGGGGAAGGTCGGGTGGAAATCTAGGATGGAGATGATGTGCGTGATGCCGAGGGATGTTGCCACCGCCGGGTCTTGAGCGGTGTGGAGATCACATAGGTAGAGTCCGGGGATTATGAGGTCTGGGCTACGGATTGGGCTGTCGGAGATGAGGTGACCGTCCATGACCTCTAGTTCGTTGTCGAGATTTCCCAGCGGATGGAGGCAGAAAGGGTGAGTGCGGGTGCTGGGGAGAGCTAGTGGGAAGGGAGGGAGATGTTTACGGGTAACACCGCCCTTACCCTATAAGCTGACCCATCCTTTTTTTTCTTCTCGCTGGCAGCCTATTATAATAGTACATATGCGGCCGACCAGCAGACGTTCTAGTGGTGTTCTAGCCCGGCGCCCCCTCCCTTCGTTTTTTTCATGACGCCGGGATGTAATCGTTCCCACGGCTGCTACCTTCTCCGACGTCCAGGACGGTGTGCCACCTCCCGCAGCCAGATCAACCCGCCGTAGGATGCGCGAGAGTCTGGTCGTGACCATGTGGGTTTCCGGCACGGTTCACGGCATGCCGAACCTTCCGACCGCCCATTGAATCCAGCCGACACTATCTGAATGCGCGAAATCTTTGCGCATAGATTTAGGAAAAAATGCACAATGGATAAGGTTCCGAAGGTCTTCCGCCTTTGATTTGGAGCATGGAACTTTCAATTCATAAAGCCGCCGCGATGCGTGGATAGTGCGACTCTGACCGTGCCATTGGCGGTTGACTGTTTTGTGGGAACCACATCTGATGTCCCGTAGAGGGGCTGCCTTCGGTGTTTCTGAGCCCCTAGGATCTTCTAAGCTATTTTCCGATGTGTGTGGGGATTATATATAATAAATAACCTGAGACTTCCGAAAACAGGAGATAGTCCCGCGTGGAATTGAGTATTGAGTATCGAATGGTCAGGATGACTTGTGAAAGTTGAGGATCTTAGATACTCTCATCCATCCCACCCTTGGCGACGTTACTTTGCAACGCGATGCACCCGCCACTGCGGGAAGGGTCGGTACTGATTGTTAGCACAAGAAGTTCGGCAGTGCTGATGGATTCTTTTCTACTGTGAGAATCCAGCCAGGTGCTAAAATACACCAGCACCGAAGATACTGCCAGGGAACGGCCCGATAGCGACTGAAGTTAGTTTTATACTGATCCCTGGAGCCACCCCTCTGTATGTCCACCGATCCACTGAGTTGCCACAGTCACGATCATCGGATAAGATTATACTCCTGAGGATCCATCCAAGGTTATCTGCACCCGATTCTATGGACCGGTACACCGGTTCGCCGCCCATCCCCATCCTTCGCGCAGTGGGGATTACATAAGCATGGGGTTTTGGGTGACGCGCGAACGCGCGACGCTGCGAACCCCGAACCGACGGAGTACCGTGATCGGGAAGCTTGTCACTTTCTCTTCATCCCGAGAGTTCTCCCGGCTTCTCTACAGCGCTGGCGGGCCACAATTGACAGACGGTGATGAGCCGTTTCGCCCCAAAGTACGCGACGTGACTGGCTCGGCGTTCCTCTGTGATCGGTGTCGGTTCTGCCGATGTGGGGTCGCTTCAATGCATTCAGACTTGGTGACTCCGCGACATAAAACATCATCCTCGTGTTCCGGCGAATACGTCTTTGCGGTGTTCTAATCTTATCCGCTGACTCGACTTGGATCTAGAACCGCTCAACTCGCTGTCATCCGCATATAGGATCACGCTCACTGGCACAAGATTCCTGTACTCGGACGCAGGTCCAGGTGGCTATGTACTGTAATCGGCTCGAAAGTATGGCGTCCCGAGAACCCGTGGTCGCGAGTACCCTGGCGTCTTACTTCCCCGCGGCGCGTTTTCCGGTGACTCTTTCTGCACGTGCTTCACATCCCCGGTGCACTATAAAACCCTTCCGGATCCTGGAATCCAAATAACAATTACCTCGACCCATGCCTGATCAAGTCGACCATCTCCCCGACACCACGACCCCTGGTCAAGATGCCAACTCTTCGAAACACGGCTTCGTTGTTTCGACACTCATGTCCCTAATCTCCCCCTCCGGTCCATCCGGGGACTGGCTTAAGCTCCTCATAATCGGAGGCTTCCTGGAACTCATGCGAAGGTTTTTCGTGTTCGTTTGGAGGGGTCTTGTAAACCAGTTTTGGATCACCATTGCGTTGGAGGAATACGATGACAGTTATTGTGAGTCGGATATTTTGTTATGTCGTCTCGCTACGAGCCTAATAAGTCACGATCCCGTAGCTTGGATGATGTTGTGGTTATCTAATCAACCCGCATGGACGCGAGCCAAGGAGTTGTCGATCAGCAGCTGTTCGTTTGGAGTCGGAGCCCGCGCCGTGCTCGTCGAGGGAGAGGCAGATGACAACTCTCAACGCATGATCAGATTTTTGCCATCTCTTGATTGCCCGGCTTCGTTGTGGTACCGCGGTCATTATGCCCGCCTGTCAAGGAACCAAGTCTCAGATGGGGCATTCTACGTGAGAGAAGTTCTCACGATTAAGTTAGTCATCCCCCAGCTCCTGCGTTTGTTGCCTATGCTGATCTTGGACTACTAGGATCCTCGCTCGCGATCACAAGATCGTCAACCAGCTGCTGCTAGAAGCAAAGAACGCCTGGAAAGCCGCGAAGGAAGAATTCATCTCCATATACTCATCCAACTCTAAGAATGAGTGGCGGTTAATCACCTCTCGCCCCAAGCGCCCTCTGAGTTCTATCGTCCTCGATGTCGGAATCAAGGAGAAGATCCTCGATGATGCCAAGGATTTTTTAAACAGCAAGAAATGGTACGCGGAACGCGGTATCCCATTCAGGAGAGGGTATCTGTTGGTAAGTCCTTCCCGGAGCCACTGGAATTTTCCACAGTGACTGACATAGGCTGTGCAGTACGGGGCTCCTGGTTCTGGGAAAACTTCGATAATCCATAGTCTTGCAGGAGAGCTCGGACTCGATGTTTATATCATTTCCCTGTCTCGTTCTGGCCTCGATGACAGTGCACTTCAAGGACTCATCTCGGACCTCCCCGAGAAGTGTATTGCGTTAATGGAAGACATCGACGCCGCTTTCCACCATTCTATCAGTCGGACGTCGGAGAGCCCGGAGAAGAAGCTTATCGCTGGCGGGAAGGAAAAAGGGTCTTCGTCCGATGCCGCACCCAAAATATCACTGAGCGGACTGCTCAATGCGCTGGACGGTGTTGGCGCCCAAGAAGGCCGATTGCTGTTTGCGACTACGAATCGATACGAGACGCTCGATGCCGCGCTGAGGCGACCAGGAAGGATGGATGTGCATGTCGAATTCAAACTCGCAAGCCAGTACCAGGCCGCAGGGTTATTCAAGAGGTTCTATATGCCCGACGATACCACGACTACTAGAGTAGAGAACGTTCCGGACGATGGAGAAAGCGACAGGGATTCCGGGTACTCCACCCCTCCCAAGGAGAAGTTGGTTGACGTCGAACTTCCGGAGGGCGAGAAACTCCTCCCTTCACATCGGAGAGGGCTTGACCTGGCGGAATTGGTGCTTCTGAGCGAGAAGTTCAAGGGACATATCCCCGACAGGGAGTTTTCGATGGCTTCTCTCCAGGGATACTTGATGATGCACAAAGGCCGCCCATACGATGCCATCGAGTGCGTGGAAGCGTGGGTGCAGGAGGAGAGGGCGAAGAAGGAACAAGTGGTCAAGGATTCTGTGTAATATGAATAATAATATACTCACGTGCATATTTTGTATGGTTTTCGTGGAATGGACACGTTGAAATTTCCTGACCTTAGCTTGAGCGGCTGCTTCGCCTTCCGGCTTCGGAGACGATCACCGCTTCTATGGGACAGATGTCGATCATGGTTTTTGTGCGGGTCCATCGGGTCCAGCACCGCCACAAAACTCCGACCCAATTCCAAGTGGACCGGCTACTCGCTCCTCCTTCTCTTCCGTATACTGCTGTCCAAAGTGTCTGCTCATCTGCCCTCTCCCACCATGGCGTCGTTCTACAAAGGAACTGCAGACGGAAACACCTCACCGGTACCCGTCCCATCGACGCTGTACATCCCTATAGCTTCCCCTCCGACCCCTGCACCTTCTCCGGGCCCGTTCTCCCATAACCACAATCATAATGACCTCTCGGCTGCCACGATTCACTTCCCGCACGGGAAAGAGTTCCAGCAGTTCGCCTACGACCCAGCCCGCGACTTCTCTTTGCTCAACGAACAGGCCCGTCTGGAATTCCTCGACAAGGTCATCGCGCAGTGCACCCTGAAAGAGCTGTCACATATATCGGCTCTCATCAACCCTCTGCTCAAACACGATTTCCTGCAAGAGCTTCCGACGGAATTGGCTTTGCACATTCTTTCGTATGTCGACGATCTATACGAGCTCGTAAGGAACGTTGCGGGGGTGTGCAAACATTGGCGGAGATTGAGCAACGACGATTGGCTGTGGAGGCGGATGTGCCGGAGGTGGGAGTTTGAGGTGCCGTTGCACCTCCAAGTTCCTGAGGACGTGGTTGTTCCCGGTAGCGCGAAACGGCATTTCAAGGCCCTCTACCTCCAAAGTACGTCCATCCCCGTTCTCCGCCCACCCGACCCGATCGCTATAAATACTCACCCTCACTCACGTGTCGACGCTTATATTAGGAATGAAATGGCTTCGTGGCGGAACGCCTCTCCGAAACCACCGACTACCGATCTCCCAGCCCGACACGGGGGTTGTGACATCCCTGGCGATGGACGAGGACTGGATCGTTGCAGGTCTATCGGACGCCAAGATCCACGTCTTCAGTCGCCGAACGGGTGTGCTGAGTCGGACTTTGGTCGGTTGTCAGGGAGGGGTTTGGGCCGTTTGGTTGGTCGAGAAGGGATCATGGTTGTCGTCTTCACCGAGGAAGAAGAATCCGAATTCGGGATCTGCTGGGTGGGGTCAGGCAACTTCATTAATTGTCAGTGGCGGATGTGATAAGGTCGTCCGAGTTTGGGACGTCGAAACAGGGTACGCAGATGGCTTGTCATCCGCAGGTCTTTTCTGACCTTCTTCTACAGGAGATGTCTACATACCCTCGAAGGTCACAGAGCAACAATTCGTTGCGTTAGCGTCCTGGACCATCGTCCGATCGCCGTGTCAGGCTCTCGAGATTCTACACTTAGAGTCTGGGACATAGAATCCGGACAACTGCTACGCATGTTGGAAGGACATCAATCAAGTGTTCGTTGTATGGACACGCATGGCTCGATTGTTGTCAGTGGGAGTTATGACCACACCTGCAGAGTAGGGGATCGAACTTTTCTTCTAATGAACCGGGTGTGACTCAAGGCTGTTTTTTTTTTTTTGCAGGTTTGGGATGTTGACACTGGCCTGTGTCTTCATGTATTGCGTGGTCACTTGAACCAAATCTACTGCGTGTCGTATGACGGCATCCGGATAGCATCGGGCGGGCTTGATACTCACGTCCGGATCTGGGATCCGGAGACTGGGTCAGTTGCATCTCCGCTCCCTGCTCTTGCTAGTATGAGTTTACAAGGTCTCTTCATAGGACATGTCTTGCACTGCTCCAAGGGCACACCGCCCTCGTGTGCCAAATTCAACTCTCACCCACAGCCTTGGCGACAGGAGGCTCAGATGGTCGCGTCATCACGTTCTCACTCGAGACCTACACTATCCTCCAACGAATCGCCGCTCACGATTCGTCTGTGACCACTCTCCAATTTGACGAGAACTTCCTCGTGACCGGTGGGAACGACGGGAGGGTGAGACTGTTTGAGACAAAGACGGGGAACTACATTAGAGATTTGACTGAACCGTCCGAAAGCGTTTGGAAGGTTGGGTATGTTGGGAATGTTTGTGCGATTATGTGTAAGAGGGCGAGGAAGACGGTCATGGAGGTTTGGAGTCACGAGCCACCAGAGGTCGAATTAGAGAGAGTTTGGTGATGAGGTACGTTTTTGTAGATGATCTAAGGGTGTAATAGATGTATCAGTGTACCGCGCTCTAAGAAACCGAAGCTGGAAAGTTGATGGCATTCACACCGGGTTTGACGGGCCCGGTTCTGAAGAAGACGATCGTCATCGGGCGTCGATCTCTCCGCATGGATGAACGATAATCGATAATCAGTCACCGGTAAATCGCGAGGCATGCCGGTGATTCACACGCAGGACCTCCCCCCTCCCCCCCGAGCTTGGAAGGGGCTCAGTCCTTTATGGAATCGCATATTGTAGGATGTTACAAATGCAGGGATGGCAAGCGAAAGTGTGGTCGAGGGAAAAATAAACAACAGAACAAATAAAGCATCACGCTCGTGCCAGCGTTAATAAACCTTGTAAGCAGAATCAAGAACGCAGGCTGTATCTTGGGGCGGTAATCACGGGCTATGCTGGTCTATGAGACGGAAGACTAGTAACGATTAGGTGTGCTGTGCATTCGTAGGTATTGAAGACGTTCACACCTCCGTGTACGCGGGGGGAGGCTGGGTATAGGGTTCCTGCGGCTTCTGGCTGAGCGAGGGTAATGGGCTGATGCTCGCCTTATCTCCTTCGAAGCTCGACTCTGTGGGGGTAGAGTTCTTGTCGGGCTGTCATAACCACGGCGACATGTCAACACACTGAAATTTTTCCAAGAAAAAGCGACTGGGGGTATCATACCGATGGAAATTCGACGTTCCCACCACCAGGCTTATTAGGGTACGCGTTCCCTAACACGGGGGTCACGTAATCGAACGAATCGATATGAACCCCTGGGGCAGACGTCGGAGTCGTTTCGAGGATTGCATTCGCGTACGCTTGTTGCGCTTTGATGAAGCGGCGTCTCCACCAGATGAGGAGCGCAACAGGGAGAACGAAGGTTACAAAGAGCCCCGAGGCGGCGATGGCGTATATTGTCGCGGGGCGAACCATCGGGTCAGGAATATTTCACAGCGGCTGAAAACCCGTTGGTGTGCGGCCTAGGAAGTGGTGGGGAGGAACGTTGAATGATTGTGTCGACGCTCGATATTTCAATGCGAGGCCTTCCTAGGGCGTCAACGTCGCGCGAAATACGGACGAAAAACACTTATACAAAGGCCGGAGTCGTCCACGGAAACAAATAATTGGCAATTGGATTGGAAGGTGGTGAAGCGTCAAAATCCTCCGACCAGTGCGGTCGGTGTCGGGCATGGGAGAGCCGAGCTGGAACTTTGGCGCGGCTCTCTGAGCCTCGCGTTGCAGGTGCGGCAAGCCTCCCCCGCCAGATGTCCGCAAACCATAAAGAGGGGGGCCACCGGGACTTGTCTACTGTCCCTCAGCCACTCGCCGCTACACACGGCAGACTCTGCGAAGCGTCAGGGAAGTACGAATGCCTACCCCTGTGCAAAGGTCGCCAAAAAAGTTGATTTGATCTCACCCGCGTTGACGCTGCACCGGCACACCTATTCGGGTAAGCTGTGGAAACTTGATTGTGAACCAGTAACCGGCATTTCTGGAGAGTGTGGGAAGTAGGTCACGGAATCAGTGGGAGTCTGACATCGCAATCCGTTGCATGGTCGTCGGTATTGACGATCGGTGGTTATGATGACCGACGAATGCGCAGACGTGCCAGGGTCCTGGAGGCCTATTTGGCCAGAGGGCGTCAAAGCATTTGTTTAGAATGGTACCCGGCGGACACCTGGTCACCCAATGGGGCAAATCACAACTATGAGGACCGAGGCAGTGTCCAAAAGCCCCAGACGCTGCCATGCACAACAGTCACTTCCCTTAGCCAGAACGCGTACACCACGGTTGCACTATTGAAGAGAAACACCATGAGGGGAGTCGGAGATGAGCGAGAGAGCGCTGATACTACTCACAGCCATAACTCTGCGCAATGAAGATCCTTCGAGCTGCGCGGCGGAGTTCCTGCTTCCCTGTCAACTATCGAAAGGCCAGTTGCGGCATGTTAAGCCCCACCGCAGTCAAGTGAATTGTCTCTAGTAACTGTAAATCACAGGCTAGTCACCAGGCGGAGCACCATGACACTTGAGTATGACCATCAGTCTGATCAGATCCGGAAATTGAAGGTCTCGTCTCGACCCATTCAAGAAAGGTAATCGCATCGGGTTGCATGGACACGCATTAACGGAAAGACTCTGAAACATCCATCGGAAATTCCCGAGCTCGATGGCAATGAAGCAAAAAATCTGGTCAATACGAGCCTCGAACTCGCGACCTTGGCGTAACCGAGCTGCCTGTAGGCGAATCTCGTATTAGCACCACGCTCTAACCAACTGAGCTAATCGACCATAGTGAATCCTGATCTAACCTAGTATAGAACCTAAGGAGGACTTGGGCCCTTTGACAATCCTCTCCCATTCCAAGGAATTATAGCATCGAATCTGCAGATATACACGACATATGGTACTCTATTTGAAATCACCCCAAATATCATCAAAAGCGTCCTTTTGCTGGTTATTTGTGGTTGTTGCCGCGGTGTTTGCCCAAACGTCAGTAGTCGAAAATGCCGTCGATTGCTGGAATCCTCCAAATCCACCGTTGGGAGCTGGGTGTGTCCCAAAGCCAACGTTTCCCTGCTGTTGTTGCGGTTGTTGCGGAGGTGCGGGGGTAGAGTTTCCCCAGGCATTGACCTGAGGCTGAGGTTGGGGAGCATTCCAACCAGACGAAACTCCCCACATGCCAGTTCCAGTCTGACCCATCATTCCCTGGACCGGCTGCTGCTGCTGTATCGGTTGCTGTGGTTGCCCCCATAGGTTCTGTTGAACAGGAGTTACAACAACTGGATTTGTCGCCGGTGTGGAGAACAAAGATAAGATGTCCTGCTTGGCGTTCTTGGGCTGACTAGGCTGAGCCTGTTGTTGTGCGGGTTGGGAGGGAGCATGAAAGTCTAGGCTGAAGAGGTCATTCTGTGGGGGAGCGGGGGCAGGCGCAGGGGCCGGAGCCGGAGCCGGAGCCGGAGCCGGAGCTGGAGGGTGAAGCCTTGGCTGGGCGGGTTGCTGTTGAAGATGGGACGTGGACAAAAGTTGGTGACGAGGGGTCTCAGTCCGTTGAGGCTGAGTGACAGCGGTTGGCTGGGTCGTGACGTTTTGTTGTACTTGGGTGGTGGGGTGTGCGGCCGGTGGTCCGCTGGTGTCCAGAACAGAGGGATCCTCTGGGGGGTTGCCCTCTATTGCCCATCTCTTTGTCTCGTACTTGGAACGGATGAAAGATTCCATCTTACTGTTACCAAAATCATCAGAAAAGGTCAAGCGTCGTGTGCAGCGTCAACTTACTGATCGGCCGGAATATGGCCGGCCTTCAAATGGGCTTCCCAGTATTTGTTGGCGAGGCGATTCCCCCATTTTTGAATGGACTACGTTCCCGAAGTTTAGTAAAATCTCGTAATGAGAGGCGATATTAACCAGACCTCAAGTTGAATGGGCGTCCACGAGTCGAGATCGACAGATTTGACTTTGCTGATGTGTGTCCCCATGGACCGGTGGATGCCAGAGCATCGAATGCACAAGAATACGCCACTGGAAAGACGGTGTTAGCCGTGAGTCATTTCTGTCAACAGTAGAGCCCACAGATTCCACGAGGCCCAACGTGGATCTGGCAAGCGGTGAGTGAGGGACAATTCGGAGCGGCATGACACGCACCGTTTCGTTTGCAATCAGCACAGACTTTGTTATCTGGTTGTCTGAGCAGCTCGCGGAGGGCCCGTGCGTTGGCTTCTGTCGTCTTCTTATCCTGAGCGGGCATCGCTGGCAGATGGAGGTCGGAAGGAAGGTGCGTGTGCCTTCGACCAATACGGGCGATCACCGGCGCCACGTCCGAATACTGTTTGCACCTGTACATAACGCCAATCGCCATCCACTCGTCCAGGTCTGTTTTTTTTCAAGTTTCGGCTATAAATCTCGGCCTTTGGTGATTGACACGATCCATAAAGCGCAAATGTCCCGTTTCGTGCGAGCCTCTAAATATCGGCAAGAGAAACTGCGTATCCATCTGGAGGCGGACAACTGATCTACGTCTGCAGCCATGTTTTCGGCCAACCCGCGAAGAAGGAGCACACTTTGGACAACGTTAAAGTTTCGGGCAGCGCTTGGGACACCAATTTGGTTGCCACGTCTGGCGTACGTTTTACCCTCATCGCACGCAGCACATCCCTCACTTATCTCCCGTAGAGTTATATCAGTTTGAACTGGAGTGCCTCGGGAGGAGGAGCGTTCGCAATCTTGCCCCTCCCGAGTCCATTCCGCCCTATTCCAGGAAATTTCCCATCGAGGTTGCCGGACATTGTTCCGTTGGCCCGGAGCCACTCTGCCACCGTCCTAGACACTGCGTGGTCACCCTTCAATGACTCCATTGTCGCATCCTGTGGTGATGATGGCAAAGTAATGATTTGGAAAGTCGATGCCTCTCTCTTCGAAGGTTGGGGTCAAGAGCACTGGGTACCCCAGGACTTCGATCCCGTCGCTCGTATCGACGGCTCCGCCCGTAGGGTCGGTCAAGTTCTTTTCCACCCAACCGCCGAACATGTCCTGGCCACCGCTACCGGAGACCATGTCGTGAAGCTTTGGGACCTGGGCAGCCCGGAGTCGCCAAAGTCCATCCTCGGTGGCCATGGCGACGCAATCCAGAGTCTCACGTTTAACGCCGTCGGTAACGTTATGGTAACAACCTGCAGAGACAGGAAAATTCGTTTGTTCGATCCTCGCGCTGGAGGAGATCCCGTGCGCGTTGCTGAAGGTCACGGTGGCATCAAAGGTGCTCGTGTCGTCTGGATGGGCGAGAAGGATGTTTTCGCTACCACGGGTTTCAGCAAGATGAGTGACCGGCAGGTCGGTATTTGGGATGCGGGTAGCCTCAACAACACCAAGATGATTACCCTTGATCAAACCGCTGGAGTTGTAATGCCCTTCTGGAGTGACAATGGCATCCTGTTCCTTGCTGGTAAAGGGTACATCTATTTTTCATTCACTGCAGTTCCGTTTCACTACTGAGATCGTGAACAGAGATGGAAACATTCGGTACTACGAGTACGAATCCGACTCCCTTTTTGCCCTTGCCGAACACAAGTCCTCGGACCCTCAGCGTGGAATGTGCTTCCTTCCTCGTCGTGGATTGGAGGTGGCTGAGTGTGAGATTGCCCGAGCCTACAAGGTGACGGCAAGTGCGGTCGAGCCGATCGCGTTTATCGTCCCACGGAAGGTAAGTCTCACCTCATTGAGAAATACAACCATTTCATCTGAGGCGTGTAGTCCGACTCCTTCCAATCCGACATCTACCCTCCAGCCCCGTCTTCCGAGCCTTCCTTGACCGCTGGCGAGTTTTTCTCCGGCAAGCAACCAACTTTGAAGCTGGTCAGTCTCGAGAGTGGTGCCGTATCGACCTCCGCTGTTGTCCCGTCTAAAACCCCTGTTTCCGTGGAGTCCCCTGTCATCTCCAGATCTACGAGCCTCGCCACCCCCGTCTCTGCTGCCCCTGCCCCAGCTCCTGAAATTCGTGAGCCCATTTCTGCTAAGTCGGAACCGACGATCTTTCCCCCACCAATCATTCCTCTGCCAACTCCGAACACCACAGAGGTTCGTATCATCACTTCACTCTGCATGAGGCGCGTTTACTGATTCCCATCATAGGAGGTTGCCACCCTCCGTAACGAAAACAACAAGCTGAACGCCGAGCTCAGAGAGGCTCGCGCTCAGATTAGGAACTTAGAGCTTCAACTGGAAGCCGTTCGTGCCAATGCGCGGAAAGCTGCGCGGCTGCTTTCCGACGATTAAACTCCTCAGTGATGCGCGTTTTATAGTTTGCCTTGGAACTCTTTTGTATCACATCAATCCAAACGTCATGGTTATCGAATGGTGGCGGAATGTAAACCTTTTTGTACAGAACCTAGCTTTGAGGATGGCGAGTCCGTCGTCGGGATATGAGTGGACTGGGTTGAGAGACGCTGGGATTAGTGGTTGTAGCGACTTCAGGTTGTGGTCGCTGGGCGCTCGAGCTTGACCCGCCTCCGGTTCCCAGGAGGGGCTGCGACCGCCGCCATCACTTGATCATATCTATTATGGGCGGAGCGAAAGTGCGACCCTGAAACATTTAACGCCTTTGCTGGCAGAGAGCGGGCGTGGGGTCTCTTTGAACCTGCCCGCTAGTGCCACTAGGACCACGGTTGTAGTTCGCTTCGCGCTCGCCTCTGACTCCGAGTTGGCCGAGAAATTTGCATACGCTGTGGGGTAGGTGCCGGTTCTAGTACGTCGCGCGGTGGCCGCCCAAATCTAAACTCTAATCCCACCCACTCCGTAGAATATGACCGGGGTTTCCAGGTCGCAAGTGACCCTCCGATCCGTAGAAGATGCGAGCCGATGGTTAGAAATACTTTCGGAGAACCCAGAAGGTCCCAACACCGTATTCGGCCTCCACGTTTCCGGAGTGAAATCGTTCCCCTCGCTCTTGACTTGGCCAAAACTCGAAAACCTGCGTCATCTGGAGTTGTGGAGTATCGATTTTCGTGGATCACACGGGTCCCTCACCCCCTTCTTCGACGATTACGGTCCATTTATTGACCAACTCGTGTTGGAGGGGCTACGGTTCCAGGAGATGGACGGGTTGTTGGCGTTGCTCTCCCCTTTCAAGAACCTCACTTCATTGGTTATACACAATGTAGAGTGGGGCAACGAAGAGTTCCTCGACGACGATGAAGCGGAACCTAACCCAGAATCCGAATCCGAAGACGAGACCCATAAGGACACCATGCAGCCCGGCGACTGTTGTTCTGTCGCCAACGCGGGGTCACATCCGGTGGGCGACGTCGATATCGATCTACCCGCACTGAAGCACCTTTCGTTGCGCGGATGCTGTTCGGCGGTTGCAAGGCATCTGATGAAAATGCCGTCGAAGTTGGGTCTTTCACGCCTTGAAATTTCCTGGGAGGACGAGCACCTGCTTCCACTCGGTGAAATGATAGAAGCTTGTGCTCCGTCTCTCTCGGAGCTGAGTATCTCTGGCATATTCCACACGGGTAGGTCTTATGGACTGAGATGATCATTCGTTCCCCATTCTGACCCTGTCCTGTCTATATAGAATGCAATTATCCGCTCTCCTTATCATCCTGCACCAGACTTTCGTCCTTGTATTTAAACGAAATCCACCTCTTTCATGATGAGCCACTCGGACCGGCTCTACACCACCTAGCCTCAACACTACCGACAGCAGCAGAGAGCGAAATCCCACGCTCGGTAAACGTCTGTTTCACCTTAGACGTGGGACAAACATGGGAGAGCCGCATCAATGACGTCGACTGGGGTGCCGCAGGGATTTCCCTCACCTCCTTAGAGTCACGGCTTGATAGCGGTAAGGACCACTGGAGCGTCACGGTTGGGGTCAATTCCTCGCATCTCGTAATTTCCGAGGAGGAAGAGCGGCGGATTCTCGACGTTGCGGGGCAGAAGTTGGAGAGATTCTCCTCCGTCCTTCGGCTAGATATTTGCTGACACTCGAGTTCAACGATCACCTATCCCCTCTCACATCCATGTAAAGCTTATTCCGTATGGAAAAGCAGTAGCACCATCAATCCGATCCGCAGTCTTCACTCAGTATTGGCGCACCATATTCCCCACACAAGCAACGTGCAGGACCGACTAGCGGCAGGCGGGTCCAGGATGAGTCGACTCTGTGACATAAATTGAATCTTCGCACTCAACGAGAGATTTTCAACGTTTTAGCCACTGCTGTAACTCTCTCCTTAACTCGCTTTAAGCCGATTCGGCGGATATTGTACTAACCATCCCCACATTTGTCCATCGTGCAACTTTGTGCCGACCGCAATCAGCTCTGCCCTAGTTTAAATCGACAGGAATTTTAACATGGCATCTTACCGCACGCATCACGCAGGCCTACAAATCAGGGCGAAATACGTCATCATTCCAGCATTCGTTCAAAATAGATGGAAGCACATCCCGCGCATAAAGACATAGTACTATAACGAACGTCCTGGGAAATGAAAATGAAAAAGCGAAAGAAAGAAATCAGGCCTTCGGCGGAGGCGTTTATAATTCAGCGCAATAAGACCCGGCAACCAAAGTCCTGGAATAAAGCGGATAAGTAGGTCGACAAAGTTAGGGCATTCCCCGGCTGGCCCAGCTGTAGTCCACCCGAACCCCACCAAGAGCAAACGATCTTTAGTAGAGGCCGTTGTTGAGCAAGGCATTGGTGGTTCCGACCGCTATTGAGAGAAATGATGAGTTTCATGCGACACTGATAAATGTTGGCGAACTCACGGATCCCGCTGAGAACGTTCTGGAGCGCGTTCGACTTGATCGTGGAGGCAACAGCGGCGGGGTTCAATGTAGAGTCGATGGAAAGGAGGTACGCAGCATAACCGAGGACATGAGAGGCAGCCATGGAAGTTCCATCAATGGTCATGGTTTTGCCGTTGATCCAGGTAGAGATAATCCTGTATCCTGAGCGAAAGGATGAGATAGTTTCAGTGATCTCGACATTAATTCTTGCGTACCAGGAGCCCAAATATCGAGAGCACCACCCCAGTTGGAGTAACTAGCCCTGGCGTCATCGATGGTAGAGGCACCGACGGTGATGACAGAGGGCTCGCTTGCAGGGGAGTAATCGTAAGCGTCCGCACCGTTGTTACCGGCAGCGACGACGGTGGTAAAACCGAGGGAGACGAGGATTGCGGTGGCGTCGTTGAGAGCCTTGGATTTACCACTGGAAAAGTTCAAGGAAACAACAGAAGGGCGACCGGTGCTAGCGGCATTGTGAATAACCCAGCCAATTCCTTGAAGGCTGTTTGGAATGTGTACATCAGTCCAAAAAACAAGTGCCCTGTGAAATAGAGGCGCACACGTCAGAAATGCTGCCCATCCTGTGGAACACAAGACTCAGACAGGTAAACTTCGAGGGCACAGATAAGATACACACCCGGCGGCGTTAAAGACCTTGACGGCGCAGACCCTGGCACGCTTGGCGACACCACTACAAGTCGCGTTAGACACCTACTCCGGAAGCACACCCTATGATGTCAGACGTTCACTATGCATCGGAGACAGCAATGCCAGCAGAGTGAGTGCCGTGACTATATGAGCAAGTGATGAGGTCGGCAGAACCAGGGAGGACAGGCGTGCATACCCGAACTCATCTACGTTCTGCAAATGATAATCGGTTAATGGAGCATGAGATCACAGTACACGACTCGGGCCTACCGTGGAACTCCCTGACGAGAGCAGGAAAGATGAATAGATTAGGGAACCATTTCTTGGCCGATGCCTCCATCAGTACGTACCGTCGGATATACTAATATGAAAAGATTAGCGAGGTAGTGGAGCTGTTGACAAGTGATCACTTACAAAGTTGCCCCCCAGGAGGCACGACCTTGACAAATTTGGAGGTTAGACAGGAATTACCGTGCCGAAGTCATGCTCCTCACCTCCGAATGCAGGCTGCAAAGTGGTACGGTAAAGACATGTCCTGGAAGAAAAACAAAAATGGGATGACTTACGTGAGTAGTAAGGATACCTTGAGCGAGATGTGCTGATGAGATTTGATCCCAAGATTCGTCAAAGGTACTCACCGGAATCTAGATATTCAATTGCTCGTGCGTTGGTCTTCTGCCGACACGTCGATCACAAAGTATACGCACCAATCGAATATACGTCGGTGCCAGCCCCAGCGGTTTCATCGTAAATGTACTGAAGGCGAGGGCACTGGTGTCCTGGTTGACGAGCTTGGTCTGGGAGCTGATGCGTCCGAGACCCCAAGGAGCGTCGATCCTATGGAACGATGAGCGTAAAAAACTAGGAGTATTCAGATTGGATTGAAGGAACTCACTGGGTGGTGACGGACTGCGTGTAAACGTGCCCATCCTCCTCGATGGACGCGACGTTGGGGTGGGTCCTCAAGGACTCCAAGTCAGCATCGGTGAAGTTTCCAGCGAATCCGTTGATGATGTCCCATTCGTGTGTGATCATCGAGCGGCGGCTGATCTTGTTGGCGAGGGAGGAGACACTGACAGCACGATCAACGCCGTCCTTGAGGGTTACAATGTAACGTCCGGGAATAGGGTCCTGGTTCCTCTTGACTAGGACGAGAGGAGAGGGGGCAGCGAGAGCTGGGATGACCCAGAGAATGACCGCGATCAGTTGCTTTGAGAACATCGCGGTTTGGAGTTGGGACGGTTTCCTTCGTCGAAACCCACCTCATACTTAACGGATTTCATCCACATCACAAATTAGATGGGTATAGTATACTAGCGCAAGCTAAGGGGTGGCCCGACCCCGAGCCCGCCAAATCACACATTAACCGGTGCAGATTTGGGAGTCGGTTGGGTGAAGGAAAGGTGCAGAAGGATCTCTGCTGCAAGGAACATCCAGAAAATTTACGCGTCGCCCTGTCTCATCGTGAAGCGGCCTGCTCGTTTGTTCAAATTTCAAATCTTGAAATGAATTTCCACCACGAAGACTCGGAAGAGGTTCCAACTCAGTCTGCTGCCTGATCGGATACCGGCCCAGCTTCGATGTGCATCTATTGCCCAGATGTCCAAGACTTGGGCAGGGGGGCCGAGGTTTTGTATGTTGCAATACAAGGTTCCCCCGGGCGTAAAGTGGGGAGGAGCCCGTGGGAGGTGGAGACGGGTGTGTCACGACGGCGACAAAGTCTTGATCGGCGTGTGCTTCTTCTGCCGACTCGTGCACTGTGGTCTAGGGTGCAGTGAGAAACACCCGAGTTTCTAGCAATGAGTTTCTCACACAGTTAATAACTGTTACTAACTCGCTGTTAGAAATGAGGCGCAGAACCGCCTGTCACTAACTCCAAGGGGTCTGGCCGCCGGGACGCGCGGGCCCGATAGGAGTACTTAAGAGTAAGCTCGCTAAATAGCCTACATATGACAAACAGCATTGCCCGCCTGGAATCCAGCCTCTGCGTATGAAATACTAGGTACTCCGTTCTTGAACCTCCTTGCCACCCCACAACTTCGAGAATGGCTCCCATGAAGTTAGCGTTCAGAGAAGCTGAAGTGTTACCGGAAGCGCGAATCGGGGGGGGGGGGGGGGG